>Ga0209454_1003229_pt1 | contig 11549 bp, 8 predicted proteins | sample WorMetHERISLAND1_2_FD_187400 | JGI IMG/M metagenome (GOLD analysis project Ga0209454, IMG submission 187400) | Marine gutless worms symbiont microbial communities from Max Planck institute for Marine Microbiology, Germany - Olavius geniculatus... | ecosystem: Host-associated > Annelida >...
TAGTAGTACTATATTACTTTTAATGTATTTTCCATTAGTATTTACACTAGCGTGTTGTATGTATTATTCTTTTGCAGACACAGGAGATATTCATGAAGGTTAGCGATCATCGTATCAATAAAACTTTTAATAAGTTAAACAGTAATTCTTCCTGCAATTATTAGTTTATATGTTCTGTGATATTCCGGTCACACAGAGTCACACTTTTGTCTTTTTAAACCTGTTGAAATTTTTTATTAACAGTGTTCTTACTGTTCACTGGGACGCGTAGTTCTTATGCGTTGTCTGCCGTATTTGCAGTTCTATTTTGTAAAGGGGGGGGGGCTTTGGAGGCAAATGACCACCCTAAATTTTTGGCCTCTGGAAGATTGTCTCAAAGTTTTCTTTTGTTTGTTTTTTGGATAACTCTACAAATATCGTTCAAAATGTACCAATTTGACGCCGAAAGATCCTATTTGAAAGAAATTTAGACAAAATTGAAATTTGAGCGCCCATAGTCTTCTCTGTCAGAAAATGACCATGTCTGTGGAAAATCACAACTTTTTGCTCCGTCAACCAATTTTATCCATCAACGAAGCTGGTTACGCGCGAAAGCAGCTACTGCTTTCAGCGCGTCTTAGCCATCGCAATTCTGTCCGTCCGTCCTTCCGTCTGTCCGTCTATCCGTCTGTCACACGGGTGGATCAGTCAAAAACGGTGCAAGCTAGGGTCATTAAATCTTCATCGACTTTAGTTTCAGGAACCGTAAAGCTTTTCCATAAATTCAAAAGGGGTCACCCCGAACGAGGGCGCTAAATGAAAGGGGGTGGGCAAAATTTGCAATTTTGGGCAATAAGTCGCTGTATCTCAGTAACGGTGCGACATGGGGCCTTAGGTTACTATTAATCACTAATAGGAAGTCGTACATTGGCTCTCGATTGGCGCCAAATTCAATGATTTTGAATGATCTTGAACGCCAAAATAGGGTGTCTTGTGGATTTTTTTGGCGATTTCGGGCTGCAACACAAGTCTATATCATTTACAAGGTGGCGCCACGGAACTATCGTTATGCCATCCAGGTAGAAAATTTGGTATTTGTATATTAACTTAGCGTGAACACCCCATTTTTCAGCTAAACTACTGAACCGGCACTGCTATAGGCTTTTGCGCGTCTCGTGAGCATTAGCTCAAATTTCTTGTTAAGTCAGTAAGTTGCACCTATAAAGGCGCGTTCAGATCGGCGTAACTGAACTGAACTGACATGGTTCAGTTTTTGAAGAACTGACCAACGGTCAAGCAGTAGGCCTAAGTACCGTGTAACGGCGTCGGTGGCTTGGGCTTATGTGACTACGCTCACGTACGCGTCAACAAATGACCAGTGGGCTCGCCATGCTTCCACATTGGTCAGTTCATCAAAAACGAAACCGTGTCAGTTCAGTTTAGTTCAGTCACGTCGCTTTGTACGCGCCCTTAGCCTCTTTGTTGCTTATCCTTCACGTACGTGATAGACTATCGCAGATGCTTATTTGTGGCTCTTTTTGACAGGTAATTCACATAACGGCGTTATGCTTTTAATTTTCAAGGTATGTGCGAAAAATACGGGATATACGTTTCGCGTGATATTGAAATTTGTAGGCCTACCAGTTGGTAGGTCCATTACGATGACGTCAGCGTGAGGTCACATAGACATTATAGGCCTACAGAAATGGTGTAGCCATATACAGCGACGCTTCCCGTATAGGAAATAGCTTTTTGTTATTCGTATTTATGGGCAAAAGAACTATCAGTGCAAGTTCCATTTAGTTTAAGATGCACTCTGTGTACGGAGGCAAGCGTTCCACGCGGCCTGGAGTTCGCGGTTGGAGTAAGGAATTTACTTAGCCTACAGTGAAAAAAATTTCGCTCATAAGAAAGGACTACAACCAGAATCGTTTGTTTGCATTGATAGGCAATCGAGAAAGTTGTTGATGGACGCGATAGACGTTTAAATGAATTCGAGAGACGACGTGTTGTAACTGGTGTTTGACGTTTAAAGGGGTTTGCTTGGAGCCTAAAATTTCTCCTGACTGGCGATGTTTTAACAGGTCCGTCGAAAGGGTGGGGTAGGGGGTAAGCTACCCCGGGCCCCTCGACGTTCGGGGGCGCTGTCCCTCAGAAATATAAAGTACACCAGAATGCACCGTTTTGAAAAAAAATTCAAAAAGTTTCTCTCCAGAGGGGCCCCGCGAAAATGTTTGGGGGCCCCACGAGAATGCTTGCTTGGGCCTGGTTTTTTACAATAGTTGACAGCTTGTTCATTGTGTGACTTGTTGAACAACAAATAAAAGCCAATAGAGTTCGAGCTTAACAGTTTGCATCGTATGTATGTACACTAGGTGCTCTGAAGCCTGGTGCCGAGAGGCCGGCTAGATACGCTACACCAGATTTACCGACCAAAGGTAACAGTTCTTACAACCCGTCCAATTAAAATAAATCGTGAGCTTTTATGTGACTTAATGGTTGTTCAGCAATTTAGTCCGTTCAAGATTAGGCTACCCAATGATAAAATTATGATGCTTTTGTGTGCTTTATTTTATAGTGTAACATCCTGTTGCAAAATTTATAAAGCCAAAGTGTAAAATAGTCTCTAACAGGTTTTTAAATGGTATAGCTTTTTATGGGAACTTATCTCAAAGCTGCGGAGCGTCACCTGCCGTATGGGATCACACACTGTTACCTGCCACCGGACACAGGTGAACGCGTCTGCCTCAATTTTAGCCCGACAGGCTGACACTCGATTTACCCATACTTTTTGTTTGCTTTAGCCCCTATAGAACTAGAAATGCTGATTCTGAAGTTGGCGTGATCTTTTTGCCTTTTAAACTGCAAAAGAGTAAACCTGGTTATTTCGGTTGAACTGAAACGAGGCGGCTTCGCTGTATGTTTCTCCGGTTATAGTTCCCGGCTGGAGCCAATCAGCGGCATTTATATTTGACTGTGTGAGAAATAGGGGGAAGTTTTGTTAAGAGTGTAGAGGAAATCTATTTTTCTTTTTTTCACCCGCGATCTACACGCGGAGGGGAATGGGATAAAGCATTAAAAAGGGGAGTAGGGAGAAAAATGGGAATGGAAAAGGGGCGGATAGAGGGGAAGACAGAGAGGGAAAGGAGCTGAAAAGGGGGAAGAAACTTGAACCCGTAAGTAGGGGGTCAACTTGCGCCCGATTTCGATTTCAGATTTCGGGGATAGAAGCCACTGGAGAAAAATTCTGATGGTCATGATGATGTATGTATGTGCACGCACAGAGTCGGAGACGGACGACGATAAGGTGTTCGAAGGCTGGATCGAGTGGGACCGCCAGATGGCGGCACGCGACTCGGGCGTGGTGCGCGAACAGGTCCCGATGTTCGACGAGTGCTCGCTGGAGGAACGCCAGTACCGCGAGTCCGTCTGGATCGAGCAGCAGTCCCAGCCGCCGACCGCCCCGCCGGAAAAACCCTACTTCCGCGGCTGGTTCGAGGGAAAACCCAATCCCGTCCTGCCCGAGTATCCGTCTCCATCGCCGTATCCGAAGCCGGATCTGGGGTCCGAGAGCGGGACCAGGCTGGCTGACATGTTTCCGGGAGCTGTCGGGGCGACCTACAAAATCCCGGACGCGTCCGACATCGGTGCCCCTCCGGCGCGGAAGAGCGGATTCGATAGGCCGAGCAAATATCCAGGTAGCGGCAGCAGCATACGAGAATGGATTCTGGTTGGTTGGCGACGAGCGCCGCCGATGTTGTTCAAAGAAGTTCGGCGTTGGTTAACAGTTTCTGTTCATCGTTGCCGTTGTGTTTACTACTTACTCTCTCGATACCGATCTCACAGAGTTCCACGAGTTGTAACGCTGGGTTATAACTTCGTAACGTGCTAACGGAAAAGACAGGTAACACAGTAAGTGCGCAGTATTTTACTAAAATATGGGATAGACACGCATAGACGTAAACTAGGAGACACTAAACAATGGTGACTGTGTATAGAAACAAGTCGAATCAGTTAAGCTAACTAAGCCTAAATAGCCTAAAATCGGAAAGACAATAACCAAAAACGACTGCCTGTGCGTACAGGGCAACAGAAATGAACTGAACTAAACTGAATTGAACTGAAATTGAATTAAATCGAATTACTTAAGCTGTCATTCTGTTTTATTTCAGTTCAGTTCAGTTCGTTGCATTTCTGTAGCTCTGTACTCATCTGTAAACCGTTGGTATCGTTTGCTGTCTTTTTGTGGCAGATGATTGTATCGGATGGCGCGTAAAGCCGTGGTTATACGTACTGATTTCTTCGTTCAAGGTGTTGTCCAAGCTTCTCGGACGAGGAAATCGATATCGACTACGCGTCCGATTATCTCGTCCGAGGTTCTGATGGGCGTCTTTTGGCTGACAGGCAAAAAACCTCGTCCGAGGAAATCTGAAAGAATGAGCACGCACATTCCGTCCGATTTCCTCGGACGAGGTTTTTAAACCTGGAAAGGCTCGGCGACGTCGAACAACACCTCGGACGAGGAAATCGGTGCGTGTAGCCACGGCATGAAATGCGGAACATAAGATTGTATGCTTTACGTAGATGAGCAGACGGACAGTTCCGGAAACGATTAGTTTTTTTATCTGACCGTACTTTAGTAACGGTCGAGCTGTTGTCATGGTTGTCGTCCGCCTGTCTGTCTGTCAGTCTGTCTGTTCGTGCATCACGGATGTATTGTGGCTAAATGGTGCAAGATAGAGCCAATGTTACTATGATTCACTAATATGAAGTGGCGTACGCTGTGTCATATAAGATAAAAATCACTGACCTTGGATGACCTTGAAGGCCATTACGCGCTATTGCGGCTAAACGGTGCGAGATAGTGCCTAGGTTGCTATTGATCATTGACAGGAAGTCGCATACTGGTTTTTAAATGAAATGAATATCACTGACCTTGGATGACCTTGAAGGTCGCTGACAACCAGTACGATCGGCTATCCTAGCGACAGCTGGGCTTCTTGTATTTATTGCACCGAAGTGTAGTCAAGTTTAACACTGTGCTTTGTTCACGTTTTCAACATGACTATCCACCCTTTACTGTAATGATTGAGGATTTGAGGCTAATCGATACGTAAGAAGGGAACGTGCGTGGTATATCAAGCATGCCTGCTCTATTTTTTCTGCCCAATCCTGTAATTTGTTATGACTTTGAATGTTTGCAGCATATTAATATCCTTTATCGTCATGATAGTATCAGCTCATCCTTATCATCGTCATCATCATTATCATCCATTTATTTCAAAACGAAATTGATAAACTGTGATCTGCTAAAGCGATGAAAACCTCGCAGAGTGAACATAAGACGAAGTTAATATTAGACTTACACTGTAGCTTGGAGTACAGTTCTGCAGTTTGAACATTCTCACCGCTTTCGCATAATTGTGCCGTTGAAACGAGATATCGTTATTTAGACCTATTCCAGCTTTTTCTTAAACAGTGATCGTGAGGATTTCGCTGGTAGAAATTGTAGTGAATTCTTTTTTTTGTATAAACAGTTTTTTGTGCTCAAATTGGTTTTTGCTTGCTTTTGTTGCGCTTAGAATTTTATTCTGCAACTGCATTATTTAAGAAGTTCGTGTTTTGTTATTTTCATTTGCTTATTTATTAATACTAACATGTTTTACGTTTCATGGTTTGCATTTTCGCATGCTTTAATTCACTGATTTCTTTTCGCTCACCGAAAAAAATTATTTCGTTTTATCTTATAACTTTTGAATTTTGAGTCTATCGTCATTAGTGTCTCAGCAATGATATAATATATTGCAATATGTCAGCAAGATATTTCTAGCTGTATGTTAAAAATTATTTTGTGCTTTTGTAGGCCTACATTTGTTGTAGCAGTTATGGTAAAATCATTTGATAGGCCTATTAGTACTTTACTACCAATAGTGACTGTTTTTAGATTGTGTATTACATGTTTTATCCTACTGGACTTTAGATGCAAGTAATTTGAGCACTGCTCATGTGACGCGCAACATTATCAGTGCTGCCACCTGGGGAATTAGTGTACAACATGCAATAAAATAACAGTGTGTTTTGAAAGGGCACACTTAACACACTACACTGCTAAAATCTACGTTTAATGCTGAAAAGTTGTACGCAGGTTGTCTTGGTCTGGGCCTATCTCCAGCCGTTTCCGCGCCGTTCATTTCTGAAACGTGCTTCTAAACGTAAAATCAAGAAAAAAATGCTAATTTTTTTTTTATTTCGGTGGTTTAAGGTCGTCCAAGAACATCGATGTTGGGGCTCGTCAGCATGTCTGTGTCTATCTGCAACCGCTTTCGTGCTAGACGAGTCGATGGCAGCAACATAGGGGGATTTCGTTCGGGGAGAAATTGGAGAACTTTCTTACCCAGCGGCACGAACGTTTGTGGCAAAAAAACTACAGTTTTTTTTCTGGCAACCCACAGTGAAGCTTTTGTTGTCCCAGCTTGCACCGTTTTGCAATGGCTACAAAGTGTGACGGACAGACGGACGGACGTTTCTGCGATAGCTAAAACGCGTTAAGCAGTACGTGCCGTCACGCGTGAAAATTGCATTGCATGTTTTAACATGGTGTATGGTATAGGCATTTTTGTATTGAAATATTAGACTTGCTTTAAATAGACATTTAGGTTGAAACAGTAACTTAATAGGTTATGTAAATTTATCGATAGTACAACCTTTTTATTTTATTTTTTGTTGACGTTTTGGCAACCGCTGCTGCCTTCTTTGGAACGACTGTCCGCCAGGTGTCGCTGCGGTGGACGGTAAGCAATCATTGATGACTGTGTGGAAGTTGGAAGAGAGGTCAACAATAATAGAATAAAAAGGTTGTATTATCGATAAATTTACAAAACTTATTGGACTTACTTGCTCAGTTATACTAGAAGCGCCCAGCCCCGGGCGGAAGCTGTCGGGTTTGACACAGTCAGCAAAAGAAAAGACCCGGCAACTCAACCCCGCCCCCTCAGACTGCCCGAGGAGAGCGATGGGGGCAAGGTGGGTGTGTACCTACTGTACCTAAGGCCCAAGAACTCAAATTCTGTGGTTGTAGTCCGTTACCGTGCACCACGGAAAGCGCCAGAGGGATATGACAAACAGACAGACGAACAGACAAACAAAGTTTAAGCGCGTTATAGTAAGATGGCACATCGCATTGATATACTGCTGCTGCGTACAGCACCCAGCAAACCTGACGGCGAAGAGGGTGAAGACACCGCTGAGCCGGAGGCTGCCGGGGATGAAGAAGATAAAGACATCGACGACGCGGATGCGGATGCTGACGCACAGGCGGATGCCGAAGTTGCTGTCGCTGCCGGGACAGAGGGAGATGAAGAGACAACCGGAGAGCCTGCTGCTGAGACAGGCACGGAACAGGAAGATGAGGAACAGGCAGAGGCCGCCGCCGGCGAAGAAACGCAGCCAGCGCCTGACGAAGGTGTCACTTTGTTTCACATTTTCACATTTTCGCGGCCGCTGTACGTACGTGAGGATCGAAAATTGTGGAGTTGGTTTTTGAGTTTCAAGGTGTCCGCACCTAAGGAACACTAGAAACCACCTAAACTCTCCGGCTACCGGTACAGCCCTATAGAAATTGTATTATTAGGCCCTGTTATTACTTGAACTGATTTTTTTTCGTCACCTAATTTGAGGTTTCTCAGGTGATTGCCGCGAAACTTTGCCACAAAGACATCGGCAGTTCCAGTGACTGTTTCACATTTTTGGGGCTTTGGAAATTGACGACATATATTACATAATTGCTAAATTTTAAGGATTAGCAGGCATTTAATCCTTAACTTTTCCATTAGTGTTTCATCAGCCCATCACTAAGAAAACGTTATGAAATAAAGCCTGTACTCAAATGTCAGTTTTTAACATAACTGACGCGGTTTAGTTTCTGACAAACTGACCAATAAGCGAGCAGGGTGAACCCATTGGTCAATGGTTGATGCGTACATGCTCCTCGTGAGGTAGATCACCAACGCCGTTAGACGGTGCCTACAGTAATGCATCACAAAGCAAAAAACAAAACGTGTCAGTTCAATTCAGTGCAGTTACGTCGCTCTGTAGGCTACGCGCCTTTATATACAGCGTAGCATGCTTGGTGTGTATAGGCGGTGAAGCTACTGCTGAAGCTGAGCCAGCAGCGGCTGAACCTACCGCAGAAGAAGGTATAAAGAAACACAATATCAGTTAAATTGTGAAAATCGTTATTCATTGCAAGTGATAAAAAGAAAGAAAAAAACAGCAATAATAATAACAATATTAATAAAGCTTACACGAAAAGCACTAGTCTCGGTCCTAAATCAGTAATAAGTATGTAAGTAAGTTAAATGTAAATTTATATAGCGCATATTGTTAAATTAATCTCTAATGCGCTCAATAACTTAACTATATATATAGGCTAACATAGGCCTATAGACCACACCAAAAATTAAGATGTAATGATCACAAAACGCGCAAACTTTTTAAGGCAGAGTCGCTCTTAGCGTGCAAGCTATTGCCTTTTTTACACATACATGTGTATCCGTAACGTGGTCTGTCATCTGTCTGTCGTCTGTCACGTTTTTACATCCTGATTAAACCCTTTCGACAGATTTAGATACAATTTGGCAGGTACAATTGTAGGTTCCACCGCCACATTGCGTAAGATAGGGGTTTTTGAACCCCTGGGAAAATGGGAGATTTGCGGTTTGAACCCCCAGCCAAAACTTGCAGTTGCAAATTGCAGTCAAAACGTTATTTCTCTTTGCCATTGGGTAAATACAAAGCCAGAGTTGGGTGGACTTGGCACATCTATTCCGCCTTTTGCCAAATTACTGTGATCTTTGTTACTATTCTGTAAAGAATTTTACAACGAGCTGTCTCTCCTCTCTATTCTGTAGTAGTATGATACTGTAGCAAGACTTATCTTTACGCTAGCGTCGCTCATTAAAACCTTTTATGTTTGAGGTTCACGGTCGTTCAAGGTCATCGCACTAAACTCTTATCTGCGCGTGCACACACACAGACACACATATCCGATATGAAATTATTCATTTGATTCCCCATTTACTGCGTTTCACTTGGCGGCATGGATGCGTGTTGGCAAAATGTCGACCTTATTCAGTTGTTGTGTGCATCAAAATTATGTATATAGAGTGGGGTTCAGGGGCAGAGCTTCTGGTCCGGGGGTTAGGAGGACTTAAACACTTTTATCTTTTGGACGTTTAACGGTAGCCGCAAATTTGTTCGTTTTTTAATATTTAGAAACGCAAAAAATCACAGATATTTGTGTTGTCTTTCAAAAATCACGTTTAAGAAGTCACACCTTGGCATGCGAAAAGGGCCGAGCAGTGAGAGCACAATATAATTATCAAAATTAGTCCTGGAAAAGGGGCAACCGGGCCCATGCTTGCCGGGTGTGTGTCTAACCGGTTGTGTGTTCGGCTTGTGCGCTCAAACAGTGGCCCCAGAAACGGCACCTGAAGCTCCGCCCACAGCAGAAGCAGAAGAACCGCCCACTGAGGAACAACCCCCACCTGCGGTGGAACCAGCTGCCGAAGAATCGGCCGCCGAGCAAACTGAGCCTGAGGAAACGCCACCCGCCGCGGAAGGCACGTTTTGTAGATAAATAACAATATACTTAATATAAAGCAATTTAAACAAAAGATGTTCGACACAAGGTCTGTAAATTATGATAAAATTGTAGCTTTGATCTGTCTGGGACACGTATTCCCGGTAGGTTTGGGGGTCTGTCTTAGGGGAGTTGTGTTTTGCGGGATTTCCTCTTACACCGGTGGAAAAGGGGGTTTTGTCCAAGGTGATTGTGTCCGGGGTGGGGAGTTATGTCCGGACACCTGTTCACACTATTAACATGATAATTCTGTGCTATAATTAAATTGCCAGTTTGTTTACAGCGGACAACTCCGCGAGATGTAACAGTTTGGAACTGTTTTTAACTCTGTAGTGCGTTGACATAAATTGATTAAGTGAAAAAGAGTGCACCTCACACAATTTAACATCTTGGCCATCTTCGTGATGGGGCGAACGCCTCCCGCAATAGAAAATACAGGGGGCGAGGCCGATTTTTTCGCCCCGTCAAAGTTTTAGCCATTTTTGGGTTTTTCTATGCTTAGAATGAATCAGCCAAAACATGCAATTGCAAATGGCAGCCCAACCGTCAGTTCTATGCTGCGACCTGGCGAATAAAGACAAGGATTTGTGTCGACTCGCCATAACGATTCCTCTTTTTGCCACTTCGGTGCTTGTTTGTTAATGACTGTCCGCGGTAAAGAGGACAGTATTGTTTTCAGCCGAGTTTTTTGTCTGTTTGTCTGTTATCACGATAACTCATAAATTGCTGCTTAATGAATTTTTTTGCTTGTACATGTACCTCGACAACCGCAAGAGTTCTAGTGAACTTCAAGGTCATAGGTCAAACGTCAAGGTCACAGATTTTCGGATACTTTACCATTGGGAGATAGGGCCATGCTAATACATGTAGCTGCTGCTAGAGAGGGTTAGCTAGACTGATAGCTATTGGCCGACGTTGACCTCATTGCTATAAACATCGCAGCATACAGTACTTAGCTTTGCATGAGTCTTGACAGTTTAGTTCTAATTTGTAACGTGACTGTGTCTGGTACAGCGGCTGAGGAGGCGGTTGAAGGAGAGAAACCGGCAGCTGATGAAGAGGATGCTAACAACTCCAACGTTAATGCTGCTGCTGCTGCTTCTGCTGCTGATGCTGATGATAACGCTGATAAGTCCAGCAAGCCAGGCAGTGCTGGGACCAAGTCACAAGCCGCTGAAGATACCACTGAACAGCCTGCCGAGTCCGCCGAGGGTCGGTAATCGGAAATATCGAATATTCGTCACATCACTAAACTGCACTTATTTAATAATTTAATGGATGGAAGGCTGAGTTGACCTTGGTGTTAGTTAGATTGATTACCTCTCTGCAGACAGCCACCCGTCCAAGTAGACCTACTAACCACTTTGACAGTGACCCGATCGGGAGTTGAATCCACCACCTTTCGTTCATAAGTCAGACACCATATCGTTGCGCCATCAGGCCACCAGATAGTAGTTGCCAGGGTAATAGTTGCTATTTGCCTTACGGCTTTACAGGGTGGGCCAAAAACCGTGCCACTTTACTTTTGTTCATATCTTTGCCAATTATTGACCGATTTTCAGAATTCTTTCACTGGCGCACCTTGCAGACAGTTTACGATGATTTGATTATTATAGATCCCACCACACTGTAAATGCATCTGTACACTACCTTGTGAAATAGCAATGAAATATGCATACATAACGTGCCTTTAGATCTTCTGTCCGTCATGCCGAAAATATCTGGAAACGCACACATTCTTCTCTCGACTGGTCTTCCTTTAAGTCTCTGCGTAACCGCTATCACAGTCTAATTCTCTCATCTAAAAAAACAATACTACTCCCAGCTTGTTTCTTCATCTTCTGCTAATCCTCGGCGTCTCTGGCAAACTGTCAATAATCTCTTACATCGTAAATCTTCTTCACCCTTACCTGCCTTTACGTCAGCCAGT
>Ga0209454_1003230_pt1 | contig 11544 bp, 10 predicted proteins | sample WorMetHERISLAND1_2_FD_187400 | JGI IMG/M metagenome (GOLD analysis project Ga0209454, IMG submission 187400) | Marine gutless worms symbiont microbial communities from Max Planck institute for Marine Microbiology, Germany - Olavius geniculatus... | ecosystem: Host-associated > Annelida >...
CAATATATTATATGAATTATTTACAAAATATGGCACAAGCAGTGTGATATGACGACTGCCGACAATTTCTAAACTTCCGCTACCGGCAAGTGGCTGCGAATTATGGCTTTTTCGCTTTTTTGCCGGGTTGCCCCTGGCTTGTTCGTTCCCTACCTGATTCGACCCTTTGTTGAATATACCTGTGATTCATTATTGAGGCTTGTGTTTGTGTTTCAATTTACATAAAGGCAACAAGTAAGTAACAGACAGACGACGGATAACAACCATTTTAATAGCTCGACTGTTACTTAAGTCTGGCCAGCTAAAAACGCGCATTACCTCACCACTGTCACCAGGTGGTGGTATGTCTGGAAGCCGCATCACAGACCCCACTACGATCACGCTAAGTGTGTTTAAAAACAACTCGCCGGTATTCGATGCGCTCTATGTGTCAACGTCAAGCTTTCTTTGAAATGAATTTTTACAGATATACTTGGGTCAAGGCCTACACTTGATGAATGCCTAGATCCATAGAGAGCGTCAGACATTGCAAACATTCTAAGGCGAGAAAGTGTACTAAAACTCTGTATGGTAAAATACGTGTTTAGGCCTAATGATTTTATTTCAGAATTGAACAAAGCATTAAACATTTACACAATCGCTTATTCTCATTACCGTGCATAAACTGTCTAGGCCTAAGGACAATAAGCCTCGATGTCGAATTATTGATATTCAACGGGGGTGAAACATCAAAGGTAAGGGGGTGAAAGAGCCAGGGGCGAACAAGCCAGAGAGCGAACAAGCCAGGGGGCGAATCAGCCAAGAGGCGAACGAGCCAAGGGGCGAACCGGCAAAGGGGCGAAAAAGCCAGACACTGTGGCTGCCGTCATTTCATCATACAGTTAACTGGTCATGGTTGGCCTGCCATAATGTTAGGATTACTGTTAGAATTTGAAAAATGGTTAATTTATTCAGCTTTTACACTGTTAAGAGCTGACCAAGTGACAACATCAACTTGTCCCCGGAACCGTCGAGTTGCCGCCGCCATCAATAAACTTCTTAGTTGAGTCAAGTTGAAAAGTTAACGACTCGCCGCCGATACTTCAATTCATCGTCGATGTTTTTAGAGAAACCAGCTATTGAAAGAGGACAAACATACATACGTCACGTTTGCCCAATTTTTACTATCGGTGATTTATTTTCACTAATTTCATATCTAGTTTATCAAGTTCAATAGCACACAGATCAATCATTTGCTGCAAATCATACATAGATGCTAATATTAACAGTACATTAGGCCTACACACCCAATAAAAAGTTTTCCATTTTAATATGACATATATAAATATGAACATTTTTGGCATTTGCCTAATACGTGGCCACTTTTTCACAAAATATGCTTTAAAGTCGATGGCAAGTTGTTAAGTCAGATGATCAGATTTATCAACTTGGTCAGTCGTTAAGCTATAACTTGCCAAGTCATTCGATAATTGCATAGTTGACTGACTCAGAGGATTATTGTCACAGTCCTGTGACACATGCATGACTTCATTCCAGTCACCCTCTCGATGTAGTACACCTATATTATCAGCAATAATTATGATGCATTATTAATGCATTAACGCATGCATAAAAAATTATGCAATGCATTAACGTGTTTAAAAAATTAATGCTTTGACAGCTGTAATGATATTATGTTATTACAGTGTCATTTAGTGTTAATTATTGCAAACTAGGAGTTTCTGATTTTGACTGTAATTACTGACATATTAGCATATAAGGTATTTATGTGTCTGTGAATGATCTTGAATAATTAGCTGCTGCGTTAACAAGATTGATCAATTTGGTCACTTTGTAGATAACATACAGTGTTTTTAGACTATTGCACAACTTTTGTGTTGCTATTTTATGACGTCATTGACAAACTCGTTGTAATTACAGGCGAAATTGTCCTCACTGTTAAGAAGAAGCTATCTGTGCACATGTGCAACAGGGTCACAAAGTGTTGACCGGAACGACTTTACAAATGATTCTGCAAAGTAAGATGGTTTTGTGTCTTTGTTTGTGGTGATGATGATATTGATGCTGTGTGAAGGTCTCCTGGTTCATTTTTACTCGCAACAGCATGTAATGTTTTGTGCATCTTAGCCATTTTTTGGAGGGGGGGTTAGCAATAGCCCCTGGCTGTGTTGATGCAGAGACAGTCTTGCTCGTAGTTGTGATGGGGACTTGTGACGTGCAGGCACCAGCTAGCCCCTCCACAGGGGGGGCATGAAAAGGAGGGCAGCCTCAGTGAGGCGGAAGCCCCTCCATGCTGGTATAGCCTCTCACATAGCAGATCGTCTGATACCTCCACGAGGTCCCCCAGGCAACTACAGCCGGTCAGTGTGCTCGCACATGGCCATCTATAGGCTAAACTCAGGCAGTCACCTCATCATCGAAGTTCGACAACCCAGACACGGAGAACTGGTGCAGTTTGTCAGCAGTTTGGCAGTGCACATCAACCATCAACATTCGCCAACGACTACCATTTGGCAACAACGACAACCGACAACGCCTGTCAGTCTGTCAGCTGTGGGCAACGACAGCCGTCTTTGAGTGGTGCAGCCCCCCGTTTAATGAAATAGCTCTCAACTTCACAAGGGAGAGATGGAAACCTGGACTCACGCTCAAGTGGGACGATCTAGTGGAATTCTTTTCTTCTGGGCATCTGTCCCCCACCCCCACATAGGCAGCACCTGACTGGCTCATTACATCATCAACAACAACAAGCATCTTAGCCATCGCTGAGATGTTTGTCCATCCATCTGTCACACCTTTGAGCCCTATCGAAACAGTGTAAGCTTGGATTACGAAATCTTCACCATGGGCTGCCACAAGGACTGTAGTTTTTCATGACCAAATTTTGTGCCCCTGAGTGAGGGTGTTCCCTTTGAATGAGAGCATGAAAGAGGGGTACCCTGCCTTAAAAAGTTTTTATTTTGAACACTGATTGCCCAGATGGCAGGACCGATGCTGTCGCACATCACCTGAGCTTTGCTCAAATGACTTGTCATGAATACTCATTAGCGCCAGCTGTGGCTAACACAAGTCAACCAACTTTGGCCTTCGTCACTGTATTATTTAGTGTCAAGGTTCACTCATATATTTATTAGTTTCACATTTTCTACAGTCTACATAATCTAGGATCCATCTGTTCCATCAATTGTATGCATAAATTTGTGTGTTAGTATTATAAATGTTGAAGTGTTAAAGATAGATTTGCAGTTTTGCAGTTGTCGATGCATTGAACTACCGTTATCAAGCCCATACATTTCTACTGCTGCTGCTGATGCTGCTCGTCAGCACAGAGCAAATGAACGTAGTCACATTTTTCAACAGTTTTCGGGTAATATTTTGTGCTTTATGCGTTCTATCTCAAATGGAATGATAGCAATGGATTTCAGTAGTTACAACAACACTTTGTTTTCATTCTTGCAGTTTTTGTTCTTTTGCTTGCTGTAATATTTTTGTCGTAATTCTTCTCTGCACATGTGTCCGCCGTATGATTTGTTACCTTGATGTCTGTAGTATGCAGTGATGGATTTCGTCTGTTTTGTTGTTGGTCACCTACTAAGGTTACTAGCATCTAAATGGATTAAGTTTTTGAGATTTAGGGGGAAAGTTCAAGATCCCTATGTCCAAAATTTCCCCAGAATACCTTCAGGGTTGCTTTGCAGGCAGTAGTATACAAAGCCTGATGCTGTTAGTTGAGTTCCAACAGTTTTGTTTGTATTATATGATTTCACGGCTCAAGCAGAATTGCCCCTTATGATATTATAGTTCATGTAGCAATACAGTTATTCCACCTGCTACAACCGACCAATGGCATAGTTCTGCTGCATCATGCTAGTAGGCTAACAGCAGCTTTGATCTGTTGTTTACTTGTTTCACACACACACAGGTGGTGTGACCACAGAAGATTCCTGTGTGGACAAAACATCTGCTCTGTTGAAGAAGTGGTATGTTGAGTTGAAGAAAGACCTTCCTGAAGATCAGAAATTTAACACTGGCTGTGGCAAGTATCTTGTGATTTTTAGTTTATGCACGGTGTTTCATAAAAAAACTACCCCTTTTTCTTTCATTCATAATTCACTCAAATGATGATCAATTTACATGAAATATTTACCAGTTGTAGCTGAAGATATACTAATTCAAATGTTTCAACAAAATATGGCAGTTGATTAAATATTCTTTGCTAGTAGTGACGTAACGCTGACGTCATAATGTGTCACGGGGTACAAGCTTGCTAGTCTCAACTGGTGCTGTCATTTGCTACCCTGCTGCGATGGTGAGTTTAGTCAACACCGTTTTCTTCTAGACAGAGTAAGTACAAATACGTTTAACATTGCCTTCTTTAATCTATGGTTAATAGAACAGAAATTTACCTTTAGTTACACATTTTATTGTATATTTTAAGAACACTAATTATCACAAAAATTTAGGTGTGCACAGTGAGATGTTGGGTCAGTTAAAATGCTCCGGAGATCGCTGCATATATACAGATTCCCCATAAACCTGCGACGTCTGCAAATACTCTTGCCACACTACAAGATTCACATATGTGAGACATCTTGTCCTGGCTATCCCGCCTGGTCGAAATGGTAAGACAGGCGGAGAACAGAAAAGGTTACCGGTGTTTAGTTCATGAAGCCGCCTACGCTCATACATCAGACATGGCAAGCTGATGATGATATTTACTTAGAATGCCGAGTATCGGTCACAACCCTTTCACAACAAACATAGCATCGTCATTCAGTTGATTCTTTCTATTGCTGTTTGTGAAATTTAAAATTTACGATGTATGATGGCATTCGCTGCAGATGGAAATGTTGGAACGTGGTATGACGTCCAGCTGAAGAAGTCAGTGTCTGATGGTGCTACTGAACTGTCATTCGTAACTAGCTATAAGCAAACTCTGCTGTACATTGCGATTAGTTCATCTACTGCTAAGAACAGTGATGCTGGTATGCCATCAGTTGTTTTGGCGGACAGTTGCATTCGAGTCCATAGCAGCATCTATCTGCATCAGTTGGCAGACTCTATAGCTGCCTGTGTTTCTAAAGAGACCGATGCCCACATAATGTTAGTCGAAGCTGTGTGGCGTAGCATGCACAAATGAGCAAGTCTGCATATTAAAGTCACAAGTAATATTTCCTGCTGGAGCACAGTTGGATTTGTTGTATTATTGACTACACACAAGATTCCCAATTTGTGCTGTAATTAAAATTTTCTGCATGTATGAAAATTAACATTTACTGACTTTTCACAGTTTGCAGTTGTTTATATAATTTTAACTGTTTTGTTTATTACCATTAAAGCTTCCAGATTCAGGCTATTTAGTAGCAGTGCACTGCACTCAACATGCTAACACTGCATGCAGATGACTGCTCCAACAGTCGCATAAATGAATGCAGTGTGTGACGACACAGTTTCAAATCCCAGTGTGATAATTTCAAGTCCATTGCTAAAGCCAGTGCAGTATCCAACCTTCTCAGCATGCACTGCTGTACTTAGGTCAAGTCGGCTTTCTACTGTCTGAAATGGTAAAATCAAATTTCAGAATGACTACACACAGAATGGTGTTAGTGGCATGAACAGTGACATCGCCGAGGCAGACTAGCCCCAGGTTGGTTGGTTTGGTCTGAGGCTCACCAGCGGAACTACCATTCGCTAACATTTTCTACATTCATCAAGTGTATGATGTACCCCTGCCTCTTTAAATACTTCATTACTTTTCTTCTCTGTTCATGATATCTTTAGCATCCTTCGCAAGAACCAAACTTCCACGGCCATCAACCTGTCCTTCATCACTTTCGAAATTGTCCACGTTTCACACCCGTACAACAGAAACAACCAGACATAACACTGCAGAACTTGTAATCTTGCGTTAAAGTTGACTCTATGACTAAGAAGCACATTTTTCATGTCTTTGCTTTTCCAATTCTTTGTTTTATGCTGTGTTCACTTATGCCATCACTTCTAATAAGACTGCCCAGATACGAAAATGAGTCAATTTGCTGGACCTCTTTTCCATCAATAAAGATTAAGCACTTATTGGCGACTTATTACCTGAAAATCGTAAATTTTCCCTACCCCCCTCTCATTTAGCGCCCTCGCTCAGGGTGACCCCTTTCTAATTTATGGAAAAGCTTAACGGATCCTGAAACTAGAGTCTTGCGGACAGCCGATGGTGAAGATTTGGTGATCCTAGCTTGCACCGTTTCTGACTGATCCACCCGTATGATGGAGAGACAGACGTTCGGATGGACAGACAGAATTGTGATGGCTAAGATGCGCTGAAGCATAAAAGTTGCGCGTAAAAATGGGCTTTACCCAACAGACAGCAAACAGTGTTGCCAAACTATTTAATAGCAAGCAATATTGTCAATATAGCATATTTATAATTACGCGCATTCACATACAGAATCCATTACGAGTTGCATAAAACAACGTCCGTTTCACAGCAACCTTTACAAATTGTCATAGCAAGTAGAAGCACAAATATGCTCTACCTAAATAAACATCTAGAACTGAAGGGTCACAAAATCATTTTATCACACAAGACAGACAATTGCTGCGTACACATAGAAACACATCTGAATGCACTGTTTTTAAATGTTATACGATTTTTTACTGCAAATAAGATGGTCTGATATTAAACACGACGGTCCCTCAACCACCCCAGCCTGACACCCAAAGAATAAACCTATCTACAAGATTTATATGATCTAATGTCACAGCAGCAAACACCTTTCTACCCCTTATAAATAGAGATTGGTCATTCTGTCCACCGTTTCTTCTGTGCACACGATGACTAATAATAGCAATGACGTCACTGCACCAACAGTGCAAGCAGCAACGCCGGCTATTACATTTCCCTCCCTCCACTGCAGTGAAGCGGCTCTTCCTTCTCCCTCCCCTTTCCTTGTTTTTAAATCAATTCATTTGGCGGAGATAAGCACTCTCACGAGTGCCTTCTAGTTACAGGATGCACTCGACAGCAAGCAAAGGGTACAGAACAGTGGGTTATGCTTACCTTCTTAGTATCAATCATCACAGCCTGAGAGAGCATTTGAAATCACCAAAATACACAATCATTGTGAAGTACACATGTTCTGACCATGATAAAATTACTGACAGCTAAGCCTACCTATCTGCAAATGTTCTATACAATTCCCTAAACAAGGCCATCAGTTCCACTTCATTTACCACTGCCAACACATACACCATGTACGACTACATTTATGTAGAGAGACGGAGCATTATTAATGAAAAATTTTGGCTTTTTTAAAGCACAAATGCAATCAAAATCCACTCAGTGCAGCCTGACCATTTGACAAAATACAAAAAGTAACAAATAATTGCTCTGATACACAAGTCACATGCCCAAACAGTTGACTGTTTAGATAAAGTATTATGACGCCACTTTCACTATGCACAGAAATTTTTAGTGTGTGCGAAACTAGTAGAAAAACACATTCAGGAGGAGAAAAACCTGTGAAATTCAAAATAACACCAAGGTGGTAATGCAATTTATATGTAGGATCATTTTACATGTGGGATATCTAAGATATGAGTGAAAATGAATACAAACTGGGTACCAGTGTATAGTGTAAGCTGCAAAACAAACACTGAGCAAACTATTCAGAGACTTATGCAGCACAAAACACACCGAGTCAATGACAACTGCACAGCGAGTCAAATGCAGCAGACACCATATGTGTCTTTGCAATGAGATAGTGCCTGATTTGATACGTTCTCACCAGAGCACTCTTTATGAAACAAAATGCTCATCAAAGGGGTGGCGGCTCACTGTAGTGGTTAAAAGTGGTTTGGCCTGTTATACAACTTAAGGGGATAAAATTGGCCGACTTTTGTGGGCGTGTTTCAGTTGCTGGATAAAATCGGCCAATAAGATCGGTGAAGCATGACGCAAGGTTGATATTTACGTCTGCTACTTTGTGCGTATCAGCTAGCACAACAGCAGATTGCAAAATGATACTTGCATCACTTCTTCTGCACTTAATTTATGAAAAGAAATAAACATGATGAATAATTAAAATCAATATTCAACTTCCATTGTAAACAATCACCATGGCAACACAAACAAAATCTTGTTGACTGATATACAAAAAGTCAGCCGACAAAATCGTCGAAGATAGAGCACATTCTATCTTGGTCGACCGAATCGGCCGACAAAATCGAACAGTTTTTGCATGACACACAACAGTTTTTATCGGCAGATAAAATCGGTCGACTTTATCAATCATCTGACATCCCCTTTAGTTGCAACAGGTAAACCACTTCAGTATAAAACCAACCACCACATCAACTTGGCCTTCCAGCTTTCCAGGGTAGTTAAGTCGAGTACTGACAATGAGTGTGCCAAAAATATCTTCCGCAGCTGCCTCTTTAACCCAGAATCAGGATGACAAAGCACAGAGAAGAATGGACCAGATCCACTTCCCGGCCAGATTACATAAGGCCTTCCAATTGTCTATGGTTACTTTGATTGTGCGTCCGAATATTTTGGTTGTTAATAATATTAGGTTTGTGCGAGTGTATAGGTAGACTGTTCAACTGCTGCTGTAATTGAGATGTCTTCACTGCTACAGATTTCGACAGCAGCAGTGACGATGACTGCTTAGATATGATCTACGGTATGTTGAGCGGGGTGTAAAACTACATATGACATCAGTTATTCTTAGTATTAAACGATAAATATGTGGTTAGTCCTCTCATTGGAGTAGTACCAGATTCTGTACAAGGAAAAGAGTAACGGGATTTGCTATGTATACGAAAGCGTTATTGCAAATTGAGTACAGAGTCTGCCAGGGACAGGTTTTTTAAACGGTGAATATTTAAAACTGTTGAAGATATGACAGAGAATATACAAAGTGTGGTGTCTCGCTTTTTCTTACCGTGGTGTAAATCAGTATGTTATAGACCATGGCACTTGTACAGTTCAGTCTCATGCTCCATAATACAGCAAACGGAGCCACAAATATGTCGAAAGAAGAACAAACAAAAAAACGCTTGTGGCTGTCGATCGCTATTCTATGCACGAACAGTGCAGCAGTAATGACAGTGGTGTGGGGCGGAGAGGCGATAACCAAAAGCTCATGACTGAAGTGGTCGAGGGACAAGGTTCGCATCTCAGGCTACGAGTCGAGGCGCTTGAGTGATGTGCCGACGTGCTTCTTGGGGCTCACCATCTTCTCGCGGGCCTCCTGCCGGCCGCTCTCTTTGTGGTCATATGTACACGCATGTTGCTCCGGCAGCCGATGTAACTCGCAGAATGTGTAACCTGCACACACACAGCCAAAATGATGACTTATCCTCAGTAACCGGTAAATTTAAAAACATATAGCACTCAGGCTAAAGGCAAATTAGTGGCCATATTTTGTCCTTGTCATCTTCTTGTCTGTCTCACGACCGATGACTGTTGAGGTCAAATACAAGTTTACATATGAATGCAGAAAAAGCTGGGTGCATTTGCAGTCATTTTTCCAAACAAACCTAAGCCTTTCAACTTCCCTTCTTCTGATTATCCTGCCCAAGACAAGCTAAAACTTTTTGTACCCCCTGACATTATTGTACAAAACTTTCTTCTATGTCCCCATTCATCAAAAAGTTTCATCCACATCCATCGGCTTACACAAATGCCGCAATATATTAAACATCACTAATGAGCTAAAACACAATGTAAGATTCAAAATGCAGACATATTTTCTTGCTTCATAGTGAATACACATAATGTTCAAAGCACTGCATACTTTCTGTCTGACTACAGCACTGACTGCAATCCCGGGATCGGGGATCGAGAAATTTGTAATTTCAGGTTACAGATTAGTCGTTATTTCATTATCACTTATAGACTGATCTTATGCATAGGACAAAGTGGGTCCATTGCAGGAGGTATATCCTAACTGCAGAGAGTTACTGTGACTGTCAAAATACAACTTACAGTGCACAGCAATAAATAGGAGTCCAGTGCGCAAGAAACATTTTTATTCATTAGATGGCTAGAATTGTTATTTGTATCATTCAGCCTCGAAAATATACCATTTTAACAAATTTTTGAAATCCCAAAATACCAGGATTAGGACGCCACAAATCCCAGGATATGGGATTGGCAAAAACGGCCAGGATCACGGGATTGCAAACACTACTGGTATCCCTGATGCAAAAAGAACTTAAAACAAGATCGACTGCAGTAGGACAGCATTACAGATAAAGCATCAGTGTGCAGTGTATTATACTTTTATCTGCATGTTATCATATAATATTTTTATCATTCTGTAACATAACTAATAACAGTGATCATTTTCTTACCACACTTGCAGCGACCGATCTCCATGAAAGCTAACTCAAGACGGGCTTTGCAGCTGAAGCAGCGTCGTTTATTTTTCTGCGTAGGCCGCAACGGTGAACTGTCTCGACTGGTATTTGAACTGCCACCAGCCGTTGGTGTACTGCAATCGCCCACCTCTTCATGCCTGCCAACATAATGAATGCTATTTTTGGGATACCAAAATTAAGCATTTCTAATGAACAACAACCAATGAACTGGGTCTAAAATGGCCTGCTTCCATTAATCTGTTTCACAGGAGTTGCACCATGCTGAGTATAACTGAGCTCTGCTGCAATGAAATTGTCCGAACTGACTTGTTACAAGGTGAGAACTTGCCAACAGTGCTACATGGTGATTCATAATTACAGGAACCCTTGGTTTTTATTACAGCTGTCAAATTAACGAAAATAATTAATGCATTAACACACATACGTAAATTTATGTTAATTTATTTAAATTTACTAAATTCTGTCAAAAAAGTTCCAATATTCCATTAAACTGCACTTATTTGACACACAATTATTCCAACGACAGGCTAATAGATTTCTATGCTAGCTATGATGTCAGCTGTTGTCGATTATACGTCCAAAATGAGTTTTTAACTTTCTATACTCAACAGGTGGGGGCAAACGTTGCTGGGCCCAAGGTAACTTACCCCCAACTCTCCCTGTCAACGGGCCTGGGTGCATTAATAACGTGTTAATTAATGCGTTAAAAAAATTAACCCTTCAATTGCTCTAGTTTTTATTGAATAACTCTGAAAAAACCCGGGCCAATTTTGATAATTTTTGGCAGGCAACATTACAAAGAAACTTGACATAAATGACTAGTTCAGCCCACCCCACCTTAAAACTACACTACCTTGCGAAATGCAGAAGTCGTAGTTTGGCCATTTACAACAATAAAATCATACTCTGTAGTGCATGTGTAGGCTCAGAAAATCATTGAGACCACAAAATCATTGAAAATTTGTTAAGCATATAACAATTATGACATTCATTTTAATATTGTATGTCGACGAACTGAAATGATGCATCAACAGCAAGTGAGCTGCTCTGGGTCGCTCGTTATTGAACATGCTGTTGGTGAGCGGCATCAACGTCTACCACTTGCATTCGTGCTGCAGAGGGACATTTTCAGCACATGCTGTAATACAGATAATGTGATGT
>Ga0209454_1003231_pt1 | contig 11539 bp, 9 predicted proteins | sample WorMetHERISLAND1_2_FD_187400 | JGI IMG/M metagenome (GOLD analysis project Ga0209454, IMG submission 187400) | Marine gutless worms symbiont microbial communities from Max Planck institute for Marine Microbiology, Germany - Olavius geniculatus... | ecosystem: Host-associated > Annelida >...
TTTAGCAACAGAGTAATTGATCACTGGAATCCACTGTCTGACGAGTGTGTAACCAGTAATACAATAAATCAATTTTAAAATTGTTTGAAACGGGAACTGCAACCGGAAACGCATAGTTAAGTTTAGTTATTAGGATAGTAAGCGTTATATGGCTTTTGCCTGTGCTTACTTAGGCCACCAGTAATTCTGGTGGCTTCGGTGAATTCGGTGAATTGCAGCGGCGCAACTATTATATAGCCTATATTTATAACCCTTAAAACTCGGCTTATGTGTCAACGTCAAGCTTCCTTTTAAATGAATTTTTACATTGTATACTTGGGTCTAGGCCTAATAATCTCTTGATGAACGCTTATCTATAGACAGCATCAAACATTATTGCAAACATTCTAAGGTGAGAAAGCATACTAAAACTGTATAATAAAATACATGTGTAGGCCTAATGATTTTATTTCAGAATTAAACAAATCATTAAACATTCACACAATCGTTTATTATCATCATCATGCATAAACTGTCTAAACCTCAATGTTGAATTATCGGTATTCAACCGGGGTAAAACGTCCAAGATGAGGGAGCAAAAGAACCAAGGGGACAACAAGCCAGAGGGCGAACAAGCCAGGGTGTGAATCAGCCAGGCACGGGGGGCGAATCAGACAGGGGGTGAATGAGTTGGGGGCGAACAAGCCATGGGGTGAAAGAGCCAGGGGGCAAACGAGCCAGAGGGCGAACAAGCCAGGGGGCGAACCGGCAAAGGAGTGAAAAAGCCAGACACCTTTCTGCCAGTGTCGTGAATTCTAGACGTCGCAGCTGAAAAACAATTTAATCTCTGCCAAAACAAACTAACAGCACACTATTACCTATGCATTTGGAAAACAAAAAAAATTTGAAAAATGGGAGTTTAAATGCGTGTGATTAGCTGAGTTTTAAGGGTTCTAAATATAGGCTATATAATAGTTGCGCCACTGCAATGAAACCAAAAATTACTCACTTTGTGAATTGTGATCACTTACTATTCAGTTTGTTAAAACATTAATTGAAGTAACTGTTAATCAGTCACATGAAGCTAGACTTGTTTGTTGCCTTTCTGTAAATTGAAACACAAGCCTCAATAATGAATCACCGGTATATTCAACGGGGGGGTGTACAAGCTAAGGGGTGCATCAGTCAGGCACAGGGGGCGAATCAGCCAGGGGGTGAATGAGCCAGAGGGCAAACAAGCCAAAGGGCGAATCAGCGTGGCACATGGGGCGAACAAGCCAGGGGCGAAAGAGCCAGGGGGAAAATCAGCTAGGGGGCGAAAGAGCCAGGGAGCGAACAGGCCAGGGGGTGAACCAGCAAAGGGGCAAAAAAGCCATAATTCATCAGAAAATCAAAACCGACTGAAACCGCGGTTTTTCCCCAAACCGAACCGAAATTGACCAACTTTGGCCAGTAGGAAACCGTAACAACACTAGTTAAAAGATTGCAGTTACACAACAAACAGTATACATATGTCACGACTCAACAGCCTCGTCTGTCAAATCTGCTACATCGATTTACACAGTACACACACACTCTAGTTGAAAATGTCAGTGAACTTGTTTGTGCTACAGTCCTGATAGGTGTAAATGGATAACGTTGCACACATCAGGCACTAACATTAATTTGCCAATTTTGTTTTCTTGTTGTAGGTCAGGTCATTGTGATTTGTGACTGCAAAGTTGATGTGCATCTCATGGCATCAGATGACACCGAGATCTTGGCTGTTAATTCTCTGAGTAACAAGCACAAAGATGATATTATTCTGGTATGGCATTTTTTTTCCAAATTATAACTTATTATAAAATTCTGTGACCAAGTTGGTTAAAATTGTGTTAGGCTATTACATGACTTTTGCAACATTTAATTATTTGTTCGTTTCTTCACGTTATTTTAGAAATCTGTGTTTACAGAAGGCAAATAACATGATGTGGTCTGCTCCTACTTTTAAAGTAGGCTCCTACACTAACAAAAAGTCCCACATCACACTTAACTTATATTTTGTGCAACACAGTGACTGTATGTCTGACATGTGTCAGAATATAACGTGGTTTTTAGCAGTTTAATTTTTTTGCAGACATCAGAGAGTGACAAACAATCTGATGAGCTTCGAGGCCTTAGACTGCAATTTGAGCACCAGTACCAGTGCAACCAATGTGGGAAATGGTTCCGATGGGCTGGAGGTCGAAACGAACACATCAGAATTGTCCACGAAGGCCGACAAGCATATAAATGTGCACTCTGCCCGCGAGCGTTTTCCACATCGAGCGGGCTCAAACGACATTCGGTGGGACATAAAAGAAAACAACCTCATTCGTCCGACGAACGTCAGTACCAATGCAATCAATGTGGGAAATGCTTTCAACGACTTAGTGGCCGAAAACAACACATCGAGATTGTTCACGAAGGTCGAAGGCCTTACGAATGCGTGCAGTGTCCACGAACGTTTTCCACAACGAACGGGCTCAGACGACACTTGGTCGCACACCAGAACAAGCATCCACGCTTATCCAATTTAAACTTGGTATGCAGAAATATGGGAGGATTGTATTTCAAATGCTTTTCTTGTATTGAATGATTCACTGTTTTAGTAATTGTATGATTATTCTCATTTGTAGTAATTACTGTCTGTGGTACTGATGACAGTGTTGTTTTTCGGCATTGTCTCTAAGTTTGTTTGTATGTTTTTTTCTCTGTTACCTCATGAACCACTGCATTTAGCTTGATGAAGTTTTGCATGAACATGTACATCGACAACCAGAATAACACTATTAAATTTTAAGCCCATAGGTCAAAGTTTAAGGTCACAGGACCGGATTTTCCGATATTTTACCACTGCATGATAGGACCATGCTGGTAGTAGACCAATAGCTGCTGCTAGGCTGATTGATATTGGCCCATGCCAATGTCATTGCTATCAATATTGCAACATGCCACGGCAGCTACTATGAACAGATGTAGCCTTGGGCAAAGCTTAGCAAAGTTAGCATTACTATTAGGAGTATTATTTTTTTTAAGACAGTTAACTGTAATTATTGCCAATGCTCTAATGCTTTTCTCTCATTTATGTTGTAATTAATAGGTTTTGTGCTGATGCCACAATAAGGTAGCTAAAAATTGATATTGTTTACTTATAGTTTGTATGTGGTTTGGCCTATTATATATTAATGATATTTGCAGGCAGAAGACAGTAGTGAACAAGCTAACAGTGCATCAGCTTTAAACATGATGTGTTCAGATGTCAAAGAATTTGACACGGTGACTTTTATGTGCTTTCTTAAACCCAATGACTTGTTTCTTTAATTCATAAGCTAAGTTTAAGCTGGGATTGGAGCAGATAATTTGTCAAGTAGTTGCTGTAAGTATGTGCTCGTAACCTGTTGAGCTTTGACACTTTTTGTCAGTTGATTTGCATAGTATTTTATAAAGTAAAAAAAGTAAAAGTCTGCTGTGATAATCTGAACAGCTGGAAGTAAAATTAGCAGAATGAACGCTGAACACTGGCGTGGAAACATAGAAAATTTTAGGAAATTTAATTTCTGTTGCAGAACTATGACAAAATTGATAAAGATTGAGAATAATGGGAAAATCTAGGTAGAGTATGCTTCACATGGAAATCTCTGGAATAGCGCTGTAATGAATCAGGAAGATGTCGGGGAATTTGACAGTAATAGTCCACAGTCCACATAGTTGCAGCTGTTGTCCGACTGCAATTTGCAGACCAAGGCGACGTCGTCGTTCTGAGTTCGCGTACAACTTGGTTTGGTCATCGCAGCTTTTGCTCATCAGCAGCAACCGGCTGTGTTGGACAGTCTTTCTTCGGAAATGAAAAGCGGACATTGCTTCATATTAGGCCTTAAGACCTAAGACCTGTTTGACCGCGCCTACTCGTAACAGGCACCTCTGAGAACTTTGTTTAGGGTGCCTACCTTACCCTCGGGATGGGCAGGCTGTTCCAGCTGCCCAGCGCTGAGGCCATATCAGTTCAGTGCGCATTTGCAGAAAGTTAAAGTAACCGAATGTTATGTAAAATAAATGGCTGTGAAGTCGAAATCAGCATAAAAGCCAAGGATTAACCAGTATATATAAGCACTGGTGAGGTGCATGATAACTGTGTGCTCTTGGTTGGCTCCTCTCCTTGGGATTATTTGAAATCTTTCCCGTCTTCGGAGCTTTATGCTTCACCATCACAACAAGATGACCGACCACTGTGGGGTTGTTTAAGGGGCACTTTATAAATTCTATAAATTAATTGATTTGATTGTTGTATGTGTCCTTTGTACATGTGTGGATGCAGTCATCAGTGATTGAAATGCTTTTGGATGAAAATCCTGTTAAGAGTGAAGAAATTGTGTCAGAAATCGGCTCCACTGATGTCGACTATTTACACGTGGACAGTGTAAATAATGATTGTTCATCAGAACATCCAGGCCAGACAGTTCTATGTAATTATGATCTTTATTTTTGGAATATTATCCTTCGTGGATTTTGCACTGTTGCAGATTACTGCAGTGTGAATTTCTTGGATGTTAATATTTCTGGACAGTATGGTAACTCAGCTTAGCTTTGTATCTTACTTTATTTTATTTTTCACCAACTAGCATTGTGATCAATCAATCATTTCTGCAGTTGTACCTTCTATAAATTTGCTTATTTACTGATTGCGGCATGATGGTGTAGCTGTAGCATGTTGAACTGGTGACCCAGAGGTCCACGGTTCGTTTCCAGCCTGGTGCACTACCAGGTAACGACCTTGGGCAAGTTGTGCCTCCGTCCACCAAGCAGTATAATTTGGTACCGGCCTCACCCAGTGGTTAAAGTATGGGGGGACACAGGATCTCCAGTTTTTAGTCTAAAGCGTTCCCCACCTCATGTTTCCAAAAGACGCAGGGGAACGCTAAAGGGAACGCTAGGGTAGGCTGAAAACTGCATTCAGTGTAGGCCTATTCTATCCAGTGAATTATTAGCTAGTTTTACGTCTACCAGGGGTATCATTGACTTCTCGTCAATACTGCGAACAGTGGCCTAGCCATAAATGTGAATTTAGGGCCGCAGCTCTTTCCCCCTTTCCCTCCCCTCTTCAGTTTTTCCCATCTCTTTCTTTCACCCCTCTTTCCCTTCCCCTTTTTCTTTTTCCTTCCTTCTCTAAGCTGTAGACTAGGACCCCCTAAATCCGGCTAGGAGGTCTGGGGGAGCAATGTGAGCCCCCCAGTTTGGTCGGGGTGGAGCCCCAGCCGAAATTGAATTATAGTGCATTATATCTTCAAAATATGTGATTTGATGGCAACAATTCCATTTTTTAAACGTTCTTCTGAGAATCATCTGGCTAAATATCGTTCAGTTTAAACATGTCGTCTTGTCTGGATATGATTAGGGGGCCTGCGGGCGCCTTGAGCTCCCCTTGGCTACGTTACTGACTGCGATGGCAGCCCCAGTATTTGGACACGTCCATAGTGTAGCAAAGATATCCAGGATAAATGTCCTAATCATTTCACTAAAAATGATATCAGGTTGAAAAACAGAAAAAGGCTAAAAACTTTTTCACGTGCTTTGTACAATGTCGTTCCACAGAAAGTATTTTGTGAAGCTAAAAGTGACTGCTTTTTTCAACAGAAGCTTTGCCCGGCCCTGGCTAGGAAGAAATAATTCCAGCCTATTCTCCACCTTAGTAGGCCTAAAGACCCGCGTCCGTCCTGAGATGTTTCATTGTCGGTGCCCTTGGCATCTTGACTTTCGCATTTCCTGTCAACATTGATGATGGATCGACGCCATTTAAGGCACGTACGGAGCGACGTAACCGAAATAAACTGAACTGAAACGGTTAGTTTTCGGCGATCTGACCATTGGGCGAGAGAGCAAGCCCATTGGTTATTGATTGACATGAACATGTGCATAGTCACGTAGTCACCGACGCCGTTAGACGGTGCCTACCGTGATGCATTACTGCTTGCTTGCTTATTGGTCAGTTTGTCAGAAACTAAATCATGTCAGTTCAGTTCAGTTATGAAAATCGCATTTTCGATCTCCTTTGCGCTCAAAAATTTGTTTGTGGCCGGGCGCCGCCCCAACCCCATGCAGTCCACCAACGTGGGACATAAGGGGCCCTTAACCGTCTGCGAGGGGTCCAAAACCACATACGGGGGCCCAAAACCAAATTAGCATTCCCCGCCTCTGGATTTATATTTTAACCACTGACCTCACTGCTGGGAAGTTAAACGGCAGTATATGGGAGAGGTGTGGCCTACTGCCCATATAACTGAGCTCTGTCTGCACTCACTGCCAGCTCAGGGCCTAGAGACGGAGATGAGCACTGCCCTACAGACACAGAGCTGTGAGAGAGCGCTGTTGACTACAGGACTACCTTTACTTTTTTATTTACTAAATCCGTTTATGACTTGGAAGGTGGTGGTTATGTCACACCAGTCTGTTTGTCTTAATGTCTGCTCAATTGAGTCTGATGATTTTTTTGGTACAGGCAATACAGAGAATGGGATCGATGGCTGTATCAGTGAGCAATATGTGTGTGGAGAATGTGGAGAGATTTTCAGTAGAGAATTGGACGTGAAATCCCACATGTTCACTAAACACATGTGTGAGTATGAACTATTTGCTCTGTGGTACCTTCGGTTTTTGCGCTGACTACAGATTGTCAACAGCGATGTTAAGAAGCCAGTAGAGTTAAGTTTGGTCAGGGTGAGACTAAGGCGGGTGTTTGGCTTAGTTGGTAACGTCGTTTATCGCATCAACGAAGTTAATCAACGCCAAGCCTGGTTAGTACTTGGATGGATGGGTGACTATCTGGGTATGTAACCAGCCACCCAGGTCAACTCAGCCTGGCCATCCCTCCGTGGGTAGGCGCAGCGAAAGCACACCACATGATGCACTGCAAGGTCAAACTGGTGACTGGCTGAGGGCTAAGGAAACGAAGATCAGGCGCCACTCTATGGGCCTTAAGGCTCGGGAAGGACTTTACATTTTTACGTTTTATTCTGTTACAGTGGGTTTTGTGATTTTTGTCATACTATATTAGTATTTTTTACTACTTGCTATTGCATTTGAATAAATTATATTTTTAGCTCACATTTTCATTTTGTCACGCAATGTACATATTATCATAGCATGGCGTTGCATTGTGTTACAGATGTGAGCAGAGAATGGGGATCGAACGGAGTCGTTAATGTGGTCAGAATTATTAAGCCGGGTATGACTCAGTCGGCAGCAGCGGAAGACAACACAGACTTTCCTCAAGATGCTGCTGCTGCTGCTGGTGATGATGATACTGATATTGAACAAGCTCCAACTGAAGAAATGAACTCTGAAGATGTGCCTTCTATTACAATAAGTGGTTCGGAAGTTGCAATAATTGAGAATAATGTTGAAGCTCGGCCAACGACCGAGGTTACCACTGATGCCCCGGTGGGTCTCCCTCAGAGCGGTTTGTGCCAGCTCTGTGGCAAAATGTTCAAAAAGCTCAGTGCTCACATGCGACGGCACCGGACATCGATCGTTGATGTTTCGGATCCTGACCAGAAGACTGCACAAAGTTCGACGTTTTCTGAACATGAGAACATCCATGTTGGCGATCGATCCTTGCGAGCACAGTCCGACGGACGCCCATGCAAATACCAATGCAACCAGTGTGGGAAATTCTTCCAAAGACCCAGCACCCGAAACCAACACTTCCGAATTGTACACGAAGGCCGACGGGCACACAAATGCATGCATTGCCCTCGAGCTTTTACGACGTCGAGTGAACTGAAACGTCACACATCGAGGCAGCACAAGAACAGTCAGGAGGATGTCAGACTTCCACCACTGGTTGAGCCAATGAATCAGCCTAAGAATTTGCGACCAGAGTCCCAGTACCAATGCAGCCTGTGTGGGAAATCTTTCCGACGTGCCGGAGGCCGAAACGAACATGTCCGAATCGTACACGAAGGTCGGCGGGCATACAAATGTTCGCTCTGCCCCCGAACTTTTACCACTTCGAGCGAGCGGAACCGTCACGTGATCGGTAGTCACAAGAACGATCCTTGGAAGGAGGAGGAGGGTGTTAAAAGTCTGGTGGGGATTGATCCTCCAAACAGCAGTCTGTGCCCGATTTGCGGGAGAACGTTTGTTAACCTCTACGTGCATTTGCGGAGGCACTGGGAACCGGCCTACGAGTGTTCGGTGTGTGGTCGGAAGTTTGCCAGCAAAAGTTCCCTGTCAAGCCACCAGGTGGTCCATAGTGACGAACGCCCGTATTTGTGTATGAGCTGTGGGCGGGCCTTCAAGACAGTGGCCGATCTTCGGGTCCATGTGCGGACACACTCGGAGGATCGGCCATTCCGGTGCGAAGTGTGCGGGAAGTCATTCCGAAGGTCCAGCGGTCGGGCTGAGCATGTTCGGATTGTCCACGAGGGTCGACGACCGTTCCAATGCGTCCACTGCTCCCGGGCGTTCTCCACATCCAGTGAGCACAAGCGCCACCTGATCAAACACTCCACCGTTGAACCGCCACCAGAGCTTCGCTGCCGGATCTGCCGGAAGCAGTTCGAAAACGTGTCGGCCCTGAACCGGCACTTCGACACCCACGCCGGGTCCCGGTCATTCCCATGTCGGGTTCGCGGGTACCGATTCAACGACAGAAAGGCGGCGCGGAATCATGAAGCGACGCAGCACTCAGCGGACAGAGGTCGGTGCCACGAGTGTGAACTGTGTGGTCGAAGGTTTAGTAAGAAATCAATCCGTGACGCCCATGTGCGCAGACACAAGGGACCAAAGCCGCATGCTCGTAGTATGTGTGACTGGGCTGGTGCTGACATGAGTGCCCTTTGCCAGCATATGATCGGGAAGCACAAGCTTAAAAGTGAAGGAACTGACACACTGAGAGACGTTGTTTAAAAGTAGAGTTGCTACTTGTCCAATCGGTATTCAGACATGCTAATTAATTTCGGCAACAATGTGGTTTTGGCCACTAATAGCGAAAGTATGCCACATCGAGTTTCGCTGTTTTTTGTGTGAATTGTATTCAAGTCTTTGAGTTATGCGGACTCAGCTGTCGAGTGTAGTTCACGCAATCGACCTTTTATGTTTTTATCACTTTTAGCATGCATATTTGTCTTTTAGTGTAAATTGTTGTGTCACTTGTTGGTTCAGTTTCTTGGCCTCTGGTCAGCCTGACGTCTTACACATGTAAAATTTAATGTAATGTTGGAAATTTTTATAGGCCTACATTGTTTGTGCTTTATCGAGCAAATAGAATGTAGTGCTAAGTGGACTAAAACAACCCAGGTGCCAAAATCAGTTACCATGTGCTAATACACGTCCTGGTATTCAACCGGACAGTCCAGTATTTTGGCAGTTTGTCTGGTTGAAGAGTGAATGCCAAACCAGACAGGCATCTAACTGACATTTTTTTATGCCGTTACGTGTTTTTTTGGTTTGATTTTTAGTAACAACATAATAATTCTGGAAGATTGATTTTATGTCTTCAGTTTTGCTTCGTTTTCTCTGCATTAGCCAGTGCATGTGGGATTGTAGGTTAATCTATAGCACAAGCAAATCTACTTCCGTCTGTGGATTGGTCATATAGGGCCTAGGCCCATTAATTAGTGTCCCATATCAACGTATCTTATTATTTGGCAACCCCGTTTGAACGTGATGTTTTAATTTTGTTTTAATTTTGCTTTTTTTGAACTGTTAGTTTCAGACTTTTCAGCCGACCATACTTGAGTAACGGTTGAGCTTTTAGTACAGTTGTCGTCCGTCCGTCTGTCTGTATTGTGGCTAAACGGTGCGAGATAGGGTATTGGTCACCAATAGGAAGTCGCATATTAGCTTTCAAATGACTTGAAAATCATTGACCTTGGATGACCTTGAAGGGTCATAACGCACTATGGTATGCCAATCGTGCAGTATTGTGGCTAAACGGTAAGTCGTAGGGGGTCAGCGATGGTACCGTGGCATAGGGCGCAGGTATCTTTTATTAGTAGTAACCATTTCTCCATCTGCAGCGGTTTGGCTGCAATTTTTAATGAAAAGTTTCAAGCTATAGGTGGTCATATCTCGGAAATGTTGAGAGATAGGGCTAACTATTGTCACTAATAGGTAGCATACGTCTTTTCAGATTACTGAAAACCATTGACTTTGGATGACCTTCAACGTCACTGACAACCAGTACGGTTGGCTATCCTACCGACAGCTGGGCTTCTTGTTTGAACTAACTTGTTATTACTGAACGTGTATAAATTTTGCCTATATGAGATTTATTTTGGGGATGCTCTATGGGCTTGGAGCCTGGATTCAGAGGAAGGGAGTGTGGGGGCGGCCATCCCTTTACTTACTGGATGCATTTTATAACCAAGTGAAAATTTTACATATACATTATTTCTGCATAAAATTTCAAACATTTTCTGGTGAGGAGGCACTGCCTCTTCCCGGTCCTCATTTTTAGCCTTCCACCACCCATTGCAAAATTCTGAATCCGCCACTGCTGGTTTGGAATGGGAAAATATTTGGTTAGGTGGGCCTAAGTGTATTGAAGAAGAAATTTGAGCTAATGCTCACGAGACACACGAAAGCCTATAACAGTTCCTGTTCGCAAACTGTCAGTGTCCAGCCATTTCATCGCAGTTCATTCTTGGAGTGTGCGCTGCAGCCGAAGATCGCAAAAATTAATAAAACCCCTTGTTTTGGAAGTTTATGGTCTTTCAAAGTCATCGATCTTGATACGACTAAAAAGCTCGTCACTAGTGCTTGTTGCGATAAGCAGCATGTCCATGCCTATCTGCAACCATTTTCACGAAGGACTGGCCAACAACGGTAAAATAAAGACTTTTACAGGGGTACTGCTCTTTGATGCCCTCGTGCGCAGGTTTCCTTGAACCTAGAATATCGAGACTTGGGCCGTCGAAATCTACGTTCAATGCTGAAAATTTCATATGCAGCTTTTCCACGTCTGTCTCAATTGATTTCTGCGCAATTCGCTATTGAAATGCGTCTCGCAGCCCGAAATCACAAAAAAACCTTATTTTAGCATTCAAGGTCATCCAAGGTCATTGAATTCGGTGGCAATCGAGAGTCTGTGTACGACTTCCTATTAATGATTAATAGTAACCTAGGCCCTATCTCACACCGTTATTGAGATACGGTGACTTATTGGCTAAAAATCGTAAATTTTTCCCACCCCTCTCATTGAGCACCCTCGTTCGGGGTGACCACCTTCGAATTTATGGAAAAGCTTTACGGTTCCAAAACTAGAGTCTTCCAGGCAGCCGACGGTGAAGATTGGTGATCCTAGCTTGGACCGTTTTTGACTGATCCACCCATGTGACAGACGGACGTTCGGACAGATGGACAGACAGAATTGCGATGGCTAAGATGCGCTGAAAGTAGTCGCTGCTTTCACGCGTAAAAACTAGGGCTGGTAACGATTAAAAAATTTTTAATAGTTAACTTTTTGAAATTTAACGATTAATTAATCGTTAATTTTAGTTAAAATTCAGTCATTGAAAATGCGTTGTTTTAACCATAATAT
>Ga0209454_1003233_pt1 | contig 11538 bp, 7 predicted proteins | sample WorMetHERISLAND1_2_FD_187400 | JGI IMG/M metagenome (GOLD analysis project Ga0209454, IMG submission 187400) | Marine gutless worms symbiont microbial communities from Max Planck institute for Marine Microbiology, Germany - Olavius geniculatus... | ecosystem: Host-associated > Annelida >...
GTTAATAACATTATTATTATTATTATTATTTTTACAGCGCCATGCGAAATATACGTATTGCAAGAGAGGAAGTTAACAAGCGAGAATGTCGGCCCACTGGCGACATGATTTGCGGCCGCCCGCCTATACTATTCGCACACTGCACTGAGCAAAATCTAACCCAACCCCAAAACCTGACCTTCTGAGCTAAAAATAGCACAGCGGGGGATACTCTTGTCCCGGGAAAGTTTATCTAGATTCTGTTTGTTACTGCAATTCTTTGTTTTTGACTTAAAATCCCGACAGACGGACGGACCGACGGGCAAAACCTGTGATTTGATCTAGGCTTATTAAGTAGGCCGCATAATAATGTATAGGTTTACTATACGTACTGTAAAGCACCATGACTGGGTGGTCATTGACTCATCGACGTGATTCCTCGCAGACAGACAGACGGGAAGCAGTAATCTGACGTCACAGTCGTATATAGACGATGTCGCCAAACCTGTGACCAACAGCACAGATCACAGGCATGCGTCTGGGAGGAGGCGTGTCCAACCAACCGTGTCCACTGTCTGACTGACCAATCACCGCCGCCCGTCACGCTCCACCGGCGTAACTATGCTCCCATAGCTCCGCCTACCGCTGTTCCATGTATGGGATAAACTTAAAGCGAACTGCAAAAACTGGGGTCGTTGTTTTATTACGCGCGACAGCGCGTCTTAGCCATCGTATAGGCGTCTGTCTGTCCGTCCGTCACACCCTGGCACTGTATCAAAAGGGCCATACCTAGAATGAATTATGGCTTTTTCGCCCCTTTGCCGGTTCGCCCCTGGCTCATTCGCCCACTGGCTGATTCGCCCCTCACCCTGGACGATTCGCTTCCCGTTAAATATACCGGTGATTCGTTATTGAAGCTTGCAGGCTATCAGACAAAATAGGTTTTTTTAGTATTTTTGGCAATTTTCGGCTGTGGTGGACATTTCAAGAGTGATTTGCGCCGACATGCAGCTGGAGATAGACATGGAAAACCTGCGAACAGGAACTGCTAAGGCTGTCGCGCGTCTCATGAGCTTTGCTCAAATTACTTGTAACGATACCAGCTGGGCCAAAAAATGACACTTATACTGTGTTTACACGACGAGCGCTCGTCGAGTTAGCTTGATGAGCGCTCGATGAGTCTGTTTTGTGAATGCTTGCAATATTACATCGTGTAAACGACGAGAAAGCCAGCCCATGAAGCCAGCTCGTCGAGCGTTTATCGAGCGCTTGACGAGCTCTTGACAAGTCAATTCGTTAAACCAGCTGGACGAATGCTTGCAATATCAAACATGTTTGAGAACTCATTATCAAGCCAGGGGTTTCTATCCCTGTACCTGGTAGACGCACTTTGCGCCGAATGAAAAATAGGGGATTCGTTAAGGGTATGTGAAAAATTGCTTATCATCAGAAGCGTTGCTTTTAGCTCAAAATGTGTTACAAACTGTCTGATAGTATGCAGGCTCTGCCAAAACCCGCTGGAAGAGCTTACAGCGCTCCAAGAGACTAAGGGTGTGGGGCCCGGAAAAAGTGGTGGAAAATGAAGTACGAAGGGGAGAATAAAAAAGGGGTAAGGTTAGGGCAAGATAGCAAAGGGAAAAAAATTAAACAGAAAACAGAAAAAAATCAAGAGAAAATAGAGGGAGGCAAGAAAGGTACGGGGAACTTGAGCGCTATTTCGATTTTCGATTTGGGGGATAAAAGCTGCTTCGAAAAGGGTTCATCAGGCACTCGTCAAACGCTCATCAAGCCACTTCGATGAGCGCTTGATGTGTGCTTGTTCAGTGCTTGTCAAGCCAGCTTCATCGTATAAATGGTGTATTACACGCGCTAAAATGCACTACAGTGCACTAAATGGCATATACACTTCAAAAGCCTCCAAGAAATGAATCCGGACCTCGTCCATTTAGCAGCGAACAATATTCAGTACATCAACGTAGCCAAATGAAGCTGAAAATTGGCGACTGAAAATTGTACGTATTCGCGACGCAGTTCACTTTGTGGGACTTTGGACACACCAGGATAGAACGGCGAAACTTGGTTGTTTCTCGCTCATTAGCGTGCCAGAAGTGAGATAGGCCTACTAGTTACGGACCGATGAGTTCGAATATCCACGTGTCCGCGTGCTTCACCTTTGCACAAGTCCCAGCGAGCGGCAATGCGGACAGACAGTAATTGCCAGGTACAAGATGCCTCGCAATGTCGTAATGTGCGCCGTCTAATGGGAAATGATTAGACTCGACGACATGACGCTAGATGGCGCTGACGACCCGTGGTCCCCTCAGGCGTCCAAATATACTCGTTGTGGTCGACAACACGGAAATAGACATGTCGAGCGAGATATCTGCTAGATCTACAGGTCGAGGGTCCGTGTACACAGTCACATAGATTGTGCAGTATGGTGACTATAGCAGTCAGACGTGCAACGTATTATTATTGAATTCGACACGTTCTTAAGTTCATTGTTTGCGGATCTTCAATTAGACACGAACACACGGTACAGCACGAAAGCAAACAAGAAATCCGAGCGCTCATGAAACGCACGACGCAGGTTGTCTTGATCTATCTGCAGTCATATTTTGACCAAAATTCACTCACTCTTTAAATGCGCGTCGCCCATGAAGTCGCACAAATTCACTAAACCCCCTATTTTTGGATTTAAAGGTCGTTTACATGTGAAGTAATCGATGTTGGTACTTCCGGAAAAGTTGCTAGAAGTGCTTGTTATGATAAGCAGTACGTCTGTGCCTATGTGCTACCGTTCTCATGCTAGATTAATCGACCCTAGCTGAAATCACGCGTTTTGAAAGGGATAGGCCTACACTAATTTGATGCCCTCTTTAGATCGGAGCTTATAGACAGTTAAAATGTACAAAACATCAGTTTATACACTTCTTAATGGCGACATGCAATGACTGACACATCGAAAACAGCAAAATTCATAAAAAGATGTCATCACTCACCATCACAACGCCTAACTGTCAATGTCTGTTGAATAATATCACCTTTTTATGATTTTTGCTGTTTCTATTACAAAAAAATAACGTTTTCCTGTTGGTGGTCAATTATATAATCCACCTGTCTTCCACTGTTATGAAGATATGGAGCATTAAACATTTTGGGGTCACGACGTTGACCTTTTGGGGTCACGTGACGTCATCGGTCACGTGACCATTGAACTCTGCATAATATGCCATTTTCTATTGGTGGTCCATTGTATCTTGCACCGTTACGGAGAAAATTATAACGCCTCATAGTTGCGTTTAGCCCATGCTATAGATTACAACATTTGGTGAAGTTAACGGCGTATAAAATAGTGTCATTTTGGCTCACCTTGTGTGTGAATGTTGCGCTGACAGTCAGACACATGCAAAAGATGAAATAACTTCGTGGAAATAATGTCTGTTGATATTTGATCACAAGTGACTTCGTTAAAGATGCCAATTTCGGTATGTGCGGCCATCCGCGGTGAGGCGCAGAGGCGCCAGCTGAAAGGTGATGACGTCATCAGCAGGTGCCCGGTGTTGCCGCCTGGCGAATACGAGCCGCATTTAGCTGGACGACCGCTGAGCATGGGTCTTGTGAAACCGAAAGCACACCGCGCTAATTGGCCATCATTCGAGTCTTGCTTGACCATCTCATGTCTGTCGTAAGAACCATGGAGCTCATTGTACAGGGCGCACAACGTCATGATTTTCCGGTCACCATTTACTTTTTCGTTTGGCTTAGCTTAACTTATGCATTGTTGCACCTGCTGTCATAATGGCTGCTGATTTTCAGCAGCGTCAGGCTAAGCGTTTTATTATAGGCATGTAGGTCAAATGCATTAATTTATGGAGAAAACCCTTAGTAGTTTTTGAAGATATTTTAGAACCAAACAATTGACCTACGCAACCGTTACTCTTCTTCTACCTTCCACTTCCACACTAAAACATATCGACCCAGTGGCGACATAATGCGGCCGTCCGCCTAGCTACACTGCATTACGTAGCCTGACCTTGATCCTAATCGAAATACCAGGTGGCGCTAAAAACGTCCCGAACTTTGTGTAACTAACTAGCCTATAACGGCGCATATCCTTTATAGAGATAAATTTCCTTTTGCGCTTTTGTAGACCAATATGTTCTCTTACTTATAAATTTCATTGACCTCACTAATCATACCAATAAATGCCGCTTAACGCTTAATGAGGCAAGACGACTTAGAAATCTAATTATGTAAAGACGGCGTATCACCACACCGCATCAAAGCAACTCAAAATTTCCTTCAACACAACACGCAAAGTTTCACCAGCTCACAAAAATGTACGTCACATTCAACAGATCTGAATCCGCTACATTACTCAGTTTGCGATGCCTTGCAAGAAATAGTCTATCAAAGAAAGCGTGAACTCTTTGCGAACCTCAAAGTGAGTGAGTAGGGTTTAACGTTCCACCCGACACAGGTCATTTCGGGGACGGCCTTTTCAGGCAGAATGCACGCAGACGCATAATAAAGGAATGGTTTAAACTGTACAATAAACAGAAAGTTTAACCTTTACAGAAACACAAAAGATCTTCAGAATGTTATCACAGACAGATGGCATTATGTCGACATCAGACAGCCAGAATCTGAAAGTCATGTAGCAGTGGAAAAACGAAAAGCGTCTAGCAGCAGTGGCAAAAAGGAAGACCTATTCAGCACATTTTCTGCTGAGCAGTTGACTGATGATTCGGCCCAATGTGACGTTTTGGCGCAGCCTGCGTACAAGCGGCAATGCAAATAATGAACCACTTGCAAAAACTGCTTTATGGCGTGTGACGCTATTTTGTTTGTACCACGGCTATTACAGAAGTGTTTTAGGCGAAAATTCCTACACATATTTGAAGATGTTTGGCTATTACTTACACGCTTTCGTGCTGATTCATTTCGACTACTCGGCTGAATAATGCATGCAAATGTTCGAGACGTTTTTTGCGCCACCCGGTATTACAGCTGAAAATGGGCACACCTTAGGCGCGTCCGGTAACGTAGCCGCTGCGAGCGGCTGGCAGCTGCTAAGCTACTGGACACTGGGCTACGGCAAGCCGCTACGAGCACATTGTAGCGTAAAAATTTTACGATACGTTACAGTTAAGGCCAACATTCGGGCTTCTAAACGTATCAGTTTTTAGAAAGTTGAAAAATCACTGATCTAAATGTGCCACCGAACAGTATAAAACAACATTAATGCAAAATCGTCTTCTTAATTACTATTTTTACTTGAAACTCGCCTCTTACAAGCAGCAACAGCCATTTTAGTGGACAAATTGACGTCACGTTGGTCTGCGCTAGCCGCTAACGTAGATTGTTGTCTGACGAAAAGTCGTAGCGGGTACCGCAGCAGCTGCAAGCCGCTCGCAGCCGGCTAAGTTACCGGACGCCCCTCTTAACCTTCAAGTCTTGCCCTGGGAAACGCTCACGTAAATGTGTGTCTTTCTATGCCTTTTGTTTTCGAGTCGGAGCCCCTAAGGGATACATGGACAAGACCTACATTGCGGCCCAATAGGACGTCAACGCAGTCATGCTGTGACTTGTTCTAGCGAGAATGTACCCGAATTTTTAACACTGTAGACCTACTACCCGCCTACTACTAGGCTTCTACCACAGTACTGTGCTTCTACTACCATTAGGCCTACTAGTACACGGTGCTCCAATAAAGTTTCCCCCAAAAGCAAATAGCTAAAATTCACCAAACACTCGACAGCTTCGTCTGAAATTTTCTAAAGACATAGTAACTGAAAATCAAGCCTAGAAGAATGGCATATCAGCTAAGAACAAGTAATTTGAGCAAAGCTTACGTGACGCGCGATAGCAGCGGTCCTGCCACCTGACAATCGTGCACATCATGCAATAGAATAATAGTGCGTTTTGAATGAGTACCCAAATTTAAGGCCTACGTACGAAAGATTCCTTGAATTTAAGAGATCAAAATTTAGATTATTAAAAATGCACGTTCTATGCAAAAAATTTCATAGACCTACACAGGCTGTCCAGGTTTATCGCTAGCCATTTCGGCGCAATTCACTCTTAAAATGTGTGCTGCAGCCCGAAATCACGAAAAATTCATGAAAACCCCTAATTTCGGGGGTTCAAGGTTATCAATGTTGATAAAACTAAAAAGCCCGTGACCAGTGCTTGTTGAAGAACCCCCTCACACAGGGGCACCAAATTTTGTCACAAAAAACTGAGTCATTGGGGCAGCACATAGTGAAAATTTTGTTAACCTAGCTTGCACCGTTTTGATACAGACCAAGAGTGTGACGGACGGACAAACAAACAGACGCCCAGGCCATGGCTAAGACGCGGCGCGAGGCATTTTGCTATCGCACGTAAAAATACAAAACGACGTAAATTTTACGACAGTGGGACACAGTGTAGTATACTGGTTATAGAGAAGACGCGGCTCAGTTAGTTCTGCACACCAACAGACACGTGCTTTTATTCACAGTAGCAAGAACCACATTACATCTCTGTCTCTCTTGTCAAACATACAGCCAGACGGACACAGCTGGCGGAGCTGAGTTGACTTGATACACTACGTCAGCCAGAGAGGAATGGACAGCCGCAACATAGGCCTACATGTCATAATGCAGACAGTGGTACTTCCGCTACACGATGTGGTCTAAAGCCCGTGGGGGACGTTTTGTCTTGTGGGTCACGCTTATCCAGCTGGCACTCGCAAAATACGGCCTCGTTTTCACATGCCAACTCGATCAATTTATTAATTAGTGTCAGTGTTGAGAAATTTTAAACACCTTTACATACCATAGAATGTACTTTCAGTGTGGGCAAAATCAAAAGACGCAAAAAAAACTTTGGCACCCAGGACTATGCTACGGACCCTATGGAGGCATTTACGATGCTTCCCGGATCCCTTAGATGGATGCAGCAAGACACCTGCTCTCTTAAGCACTAAAAAAATTTTCCGCCACTGCAGATTTATGCCAGCAAGTGCATACACATTTTGAAGAATTGCACTTCTGAACAGAAATTTAGGTCAAATACAAAAGTACCAGAGAGAATAAAGAAAACATTCTCAGATTCCGAATCCAACGTAACTTTCGGCTCAATCCAATGTTATATCTAAATCCCAACTTCTAAAAGTCTTGAATCCAATGCAAATAGCTTGGCACGTATTCAACAACAAGGTCAGTGGTGTAACAATGGAAAGCAAACGGAGACATTGCCTCCGGGCGCCAGCCCCAAGAGGGATGGATGCCGGAAAGGGCCAGACCACAGGGTTCAATTTTTGCATCAGTATCACAGTTTTTAGGTTTTAATTTGAAAGCTTAACTAATTCATGATAACAAATAAACGCACAAAATTGTCATTTTGCCCCTCTTTCTTTCACAGTGTTCACCAGCTTTTAAGTAATTCTCCCTAATTTTCGTACACACAAGACAAGAAAATACCAAAAACAGTGAGTTTACTAACACTGCTGACAACTGAGTATTAATGACCACGTAAATGGGCCTGGAACTGAGAACTGCAAATAAGCCTATCACCATGGGACTGGGTATCGAAAGGCATGCCCTCTTCGCACTGTGGGAAGAATCAGAGATGGGAAGTATGTGTTCCCTCTCCAGAAATTTTCTTGTAATTTTGGGTTCGCAAATTGCATATTTTGGTGCACATGAGGACCCTTCAAAGCAGTGGCGGATCCAGCAGGCTAGGGTGGACCATGTTGCCTCTTTCAGACCACACAGATCACACTGATCAGAATGCAAACTATAGAAATACTGACATTGTTCTGGCACAACAGAAATATTTCATTTAAAGTGGTCAGAAACGTCATACGACTGCTGAAATCCGGGGCTCTGACCGGACCTCACTGGGGGAGCTTACAGTACTCTCAAACCACAGCTGGACCCTAATTTTTGGCATTTCAAGCCCACTGCCTCTACCTCAAAAATTTCTACGTCCAGCGTCTGATACTGCCTCAAACTGCTTCTGTTTACAATGTAATACATCACTTATTTTGTTGAGTAAAATTCAAATGTCAATTTTTATGGTAATGATTATAAGTTATCGAAAAGTTCAAAGGTCTGGCCAGCAAGGGATGCACTATGTATTATTTTGCATCAGGGTGCCAATGACAAAGTCATGCCACCGAACAAGGTCACATCAACTGGGTCAAAAATCCCCCAAAGCAACCACAAATCAAGTAGCATACAAATACAGCACAGACAGAAAATAACCTAACTGCAAAGACGAGTCGGGAAATGGCAGCATTTTGCCCGAGTTCATGAAATGATAAAAAAAGCGCTCAATCAAAGTGTACGGATTACTACTGATCGATAAAGCAGTGATACATATGCAGCAGCAGACAGCGTATAGTAGTAGTAACAACGACAATGACGAATACAATACGTATGGCACCAATAGCAAACAAACAAACACATGACAGATGGTATAAACTGGTACACATACCTGTACAGACAGACTGCTGGCAACTGCAGTATTGTCCGTTCTGCCGTACGTATAAACAGTCATCATAAGCCGAAGATTAACTACACTACGTAACCAGTTTATGCAGCTGCTGTGGTCAACAGCCAATAAGTTAAAGCTATGCCACTGCGGACATGACAGCAAGGCATTACAATGCTATCATCATCACTAACTGCCCATCGACTTCATAGATCAGAGCGCCACGTCGATTGACAAAACAGACAGGACAACAAAAGACTAAGTCGTGAATCGAACAGAAAATAACAAACAAGAAGAACTTTTTCACCGTGCATGCCAGACATGCCCGCGTAACTGACGAGTGCTGGAGAATTTTCCATACACATAGAAGTAATCGTAACACTTCGTCCAAAGAAGATCACACAATCATTGCACGCAGTCTCCGATTCGTACAAATCCGGTGGCCATCAATCTCTAAACGAAAACATGTGGTACTGCATGACAGAATGACCACTTTCCATACACCAGCAAACTACCATAAATAATCCCCCCCAACTATTTGCGGTATTCTTCATGATGCAGATGCATAATGAAAAACAGCAGTAGTAACAGTTATTATAATGCAACTCACTGCGAACAAGCATCATCTAAGCCATACTTATTTTACTAACACTATAACATGGATATCAACCAAACATGATGTTAACAATTTACAGTTTTTTCTGACCAAATTTTTTCCCAGCCACTTCCCTAACTTTCGAGATCAATTTTGTGATATTTACCAAAATTCAAATTCCTCAAAATGTTCAGGTTTCATATAGACAAGTGGTCACTCTGTGATAGACGTGATTCACTAAAACATGGAATTGAGGACTAGATATCTGACAAGTTCAGCAAACACAAGTTGGACAAAAACAAATCAATCATAGTTCTAAACAGGCAGCGAATCTCTATTCCAATGATTCCTCAGTAAACAAGTAACACTGCCACAGTAAGAGTTCGTTCACACTGACATAAGTGCGAGTCCAAGTGCCCGTAATCCGCTGGTGGCCATTCACACTGACAAAAGGTCTGCATGCATGAGTGAACAACATGTAAATAACATTAATTTATGATGCACTCCTGACATCAGAATTTATGTCTCTGGTCACTACTAGGAATGCATGCACAATATTTCCAAAATATGTATTAATTTTAGTTAATTATGCAGCAGAATATGTAATTTCTTTGTGAAGCTTTACTGAAATTGCCAATGGACACAGGTTTCTTACCAGACAAACAACAGAAATTTTGTGCCTGTACAAGTAACTATGAATGCTCCAATAGTACAAGTATACTTATATAAGTAACAATAACTTGCAAACAGAACTAGAACTTGAATCAATGTGAACATAGCCTAAAAGTGGACAATTAACCAACCTCTATAACTCTGTTTCCACTTTCTGGGAAAATAAGCAAGATGTGCTAGAATGCCTGGCAAATTTTTCCATTTCCGTACCACATCGACTGCCATTAGAGCTTGACAAATTACAAACAAAGACTAAAACGTTAATCAAGATTAAACGACTAACACTTACATGGACTGTAACAAGAAATTTGAGCTAATGCTCATGAGACGCGCGAGAGACTATTCGCAAATGACAGTTCTAATAATCTTCCCTGTTACCCTCCAGACAGTCATCAATCTCATAATGCTGTCTATTGGAGGTCAGGAGGGGGCACTTTTTAAGGGGGGGGTGCCCCTCTTTTGTCCCCTTGTTCGAGGGGATCCCCTTTACCCAGCAGGATGAAATTTTGTCACGAAATACTAGAGACAATAGGCTATCATATGGAGAAAACCCGAAATCTCTATCTCACCTGGTCTTCGATTGGTACCGGGTCGTGACGGACAGACAGAATTACCGTAGCTAATACGCACTATAGCTATGTTAGCCCTCGCGCGTAAAAACCACTGGAGAATATCAGTAAGCTGTAGCCATGCCAGGGACATGTATTAGGCTGTGCCCCAGGAATGCACAGAAAACAACTGTCTGCCCCATCTTAAACTTTACACTATTTCCATACAAAGCACTGTGAACAATAAATCATCTAAACCGAGGCCTGTATAACAGTGCACAGAGTTTTGTTAATCTGTATATTATTCTCATTATTAAATGTGCCATCGTACTAACAGCTACTGTTCATGTACTGATTTATTCTATTTACAGTCTGCTACATTTACTCACAGTGCTAGTTTACTACTGACCTACTGTTCATGTATACGTAACTGTGCTTCTATCTTTCTACAGTATAAACTGGCAATTATCTGACTCTGAACAAGTACTTATGGTATTACAGATTAACATGACCGACAGGGCGACAGGGTTATACTGACAGTACGTGTATTGCTGAGTACGACAACGTCGAAACCTGCATCGACTGGTGTGTGAACAATGCAGACTCATGTAGGGGTGGAATACATAGCAAGCCGAGACTGTAACCCGAAAATTGACTCAAGACCCAGTAATTCCAAGATATGCATCCATTTTAGCGGGAGGGCAAATCTCAAGCTTTGGAGGGTCACGGCCATTCTAATCACCTTCAATGTGGTACAGAATGACATGATTGAAACAAGATTCTGTGGTTCAGCATAACTTAACAGCATCACAACAATCACAAAATAAACAAACACATATTATATATATGCGCCGAAGAAAACTCCCCTTCCGCAAAATCTCGTGCGAAACCACCGGCAGATAGCAGACAGCTGGCAGTATCAAATGCAAACCAATAATATACATATATATTTACAAATAAATTTCTGATAATTATAATACACAATACCTAATGTGCTCAGCTATACAAAGCGCTAGTTACTATGAAAGGCAATCGACTTGCACGCAGCGGTGTATAATGATTAACATGATCATTCACAAACTAACAGCATTTGTACATAATGCCATGCAGCTAAACTGTAAAAATGGCTCCGTTTTTGACAGCATGGACCAACAGCAGCATAACCAGCAGAAGAAAAGAAAGCAAACCCAATGGTATTGCAAATGCTATATTAAATCAGGCATATGCAAGTTTTTCCAGACAATGTTAATGAGGGAT
>Ga0209454_1003236_pt1 | contig 11536 bp, 11 predicted proteins | sample WorMetHERISLAND1_2_FD_187400 | JGI IMG/M metagenome (GOLD analysis project Ga0209454, IMG submission 187400) | Marine gutless worms symbiont microbial communities from Max Planck institute for Marine Microbiology, Germany - Olavius geniculatus... | ecosystem: Host-associated > Annelida >...
AGATGAGGTGGGAAATGAAACCAACATTCGATGACACATAGTCTCATTAATAAGTGTGCCAAAAATTATTATAATCGGACATTCATTGTTCAAGTTATTGCAAAAAATGTAGTCACATGCTTTTTTTTGAGACACAGTGTAGTGGTAGTAGTCATGATAGTAGTAGTAGTTTAGTGGTAGTAAGAGTAGCATGTCAGTGTTACCTCATAGCAGAGTGAAGTGTCGCTGCTGTCAGCAAGTGTCGGTAAGGCACTGAGTATCGTACGCAGCTCGTGTTGGCCGGTGTCGGCGTCCATTGGCGTCAACCGTCCATCGTCTGATAGTGTTGGTCCACTGAATGTCAGTCCGTCGGCACACGTCAGCCGCAATGGCTCGCTGGAGTTGAATGTTGTATTCTCATCTAGTGAGATCAGCAACTCTACCTGCTGACGTACACCTGCTAGCAACGGCGCTAAACACACATGCACAAACAAGGCATGAGACAAAGACCAAAAAAATCTGGCAAATTGCGGAATCACTAACTCATCGCTTTTATCCATCACCAGTGCATGTTCTGAGAAGGGGTCCAAATGAGGGTGTCGAAAAAAGATACTTCCCACAAAAAAATCGTTAGATTACCGTTATTAAATCATTCAGCATGGGAATGGCTGCAGATAAGCACAGACTTTCTGCTTATCATAACACACAGTGCTGACAAGTTTCACAGCAAAACTAACAGTGATGACCTTAAACAACATTAAACCCAGAAATTAGAAGAGTTTAGTAAATCTTTCACAATTATGGACTGCAATGCATATTTCAAGAGTAAATCACACCGAAATGACTAGGGATAACCACAAAACTTCCATAAAAAATTTTCAGCATTAAATGTAAATTTTAACAGTCTAAAAAGATCTGACCCCCTAGGTTAAAGAAAGCCTCTATATGACGGCGTCGTATATGGGCACTCTCTTCAAAAAGCATTTATATTATTGCATGTTGCAAAATGGCCAAACCAATGCTGTCGCACATCTCATGAGCATTAAAACAAATTTCTTGCTTTGTGCTGTTAGTTAAGTTTTGGGACATAAAACTCTACTCGCTCACTCAGCTTAGCCACTGGGGATAGAAAAGCCGAACTGACAGTGTCTCTCACACTTACGACAAATAGGTGTAAATTCGACGAAAAAGTCAGTGCCTTGGATCGACACCGTGACCGACTCGGATGCGAGTGATTTGAGGAACTCGATGTTTCCCCTCTTGATACACAACTGAGACAGTGAGTAGCTGCCCTCTACCGCCAACTAAAACATACATACATAGAATATGAACTACTTCACCAGACTGTAAAAAGCTGTTGTTAGCAGTGCTTTTGGTCGAGTTGACAACTGTCGACAAGCAACTGGGCTTTCCAGATTATCGATCCACAGATCCAGAACAACCTGCCAGATGACGAGGCGACTGTCGTTATCCAGCTTTCGTCGGTGACTCTTAACTCACCTCTTCAGCAAATCCTTTTTCCAATTAGCGTATTCCCTGAACTGGTGTCCATCTAACCTATTCTAGTAGATGTAGCAGTAGTTTGTGTTACTTCTTTAAAAATCACAGACTGAGTGATTGACAGACAGCCTGGAATCTGTGGCCTGACTACACGAGAGACCAAACACTCTCCATTGACACTTTCAAATGCTATTTATAACATTCCCATTCACTCTTTTCTAACTTTGAAACTATCCGCACTGCTGCACTAAACAAATTATTCCTGTATTGTATTGCATTACCATGCAAACTTACAGTGTCATGTCTGTTATCAAAAAGCCCCCCACTAGTAGCAATATTAGTATAAAAAAACTTGCCTGTGCAGTGAGCTGGACTACGTTATCGCCTGGCTGCAGGACACAGTCAATCGCAGTGAACGCTAGGTCCCAGTCTCCGCGTCGTGTTACTACGCGTTCTCGTAATGGCGCCGGTGTGCTTGGACTACTTCGCATCCCTCCGCCAGCGTGTGGACACATCACTCCGCAGGCAGACACTGTGTGTCCGTCCGCGTCTACCTCGACATACTCGACCAGATCCACCGGCCGACATGATGCACGCACCACCTGATCCAAGCACACATCATCGGTGTTACGTGTCTGAATAAACTTGCAGGTTCTAACGATAACTAATCTGCTATTTAAATTTATCAGATCTTGGTGGTATGGTGACAATAATAAAAGCAGTCATTACCTATAAGCCACAACACACTGATGGACTGAGAACAGGGTAGTACTCTAATCAGGGAGGTAGAAAAAAAGTTAAACTTGGTGCAAACTGCAGACTTTATGGTATTTTCCCTAGACTTTCAGGACCATGACGTCGTCCCAGAATTTTCCAGGTCTGGAAATTTTTTTCAACAAATAGACAAACAGTCACATATGCTATTGAAAGATGATGTTCCATCTCTTACTCTGCATTCACCGAACTTAAATTTGCTGCCTGTTCCTCATGCACGTTGGCACATGTTTCAGTTATTGTAGTTTTGCAGTAGCTGCTCTCAACATTTGGAATATGCTTCCTTTCTTCTACAAGTCTACAACCTAGCTTCAAGGTCATCTTAGCCAACCCCGCCTATCAGCTCCCCCAGCACCTCAGATTAAGTGGGTGTGCCATCGACATCTTGCGCTACACAAATTAACTGACATCGTTACTTGTAACACTGCAGACTCTGCATGAATCCTGAGCATGTCATGTTGTGCTCTTTGCTATTTCTGCCGTAACTTTCATTACCCAGTAATGTTAAAAACTTTCTGCGAATGGCTGTCGGGCAGCCGTAGTGGCATAAACTGGATGCCTGCCACACACTGAAATCTGAAAACGTCAGAGTATACCTCATGGCTGCGGTTGTACAAGTCGAGAATGTTAGCGCTGGCTGCGCTGCCAGTGCTTGCCAGCGAGTGTTCACTCGATCGACTTGTCTGTCGTTCCAGCAGTCCAGGTTGAGACTGTTGAGAGGTCGACTCAGTCTGCTCAGCTGTCTCCACTGACGGCATCAGCGACACAGCGATGGAGTCTACTGTCACAGCGTCAACAAAGTGTGATGTGATAGTCACGCTAAGCACCGCTGGCTGTTTGAACGGATACGGCAACGACTCCGGACGAAAGTTTGATGCGGAAAATACCGGCTGGAAACGGACGGCCAGCGGGCTCTCTGCAACATGCAAATTACTAAAAATATTCATTAGGCGAATGGCACACAACCCAAGTTCTCTGACCTAGTTTCTGGTACAAGAAAAATCCGGTACCAAAATGCACGACAGACAAGCAAAGTTACTGGTACCAGTTTCTGCTACTGGGGATACCAGAAACTTGAACGAAAAACTTGAATCGTGTGCCATGGGCCTTAGAATGCAGCTGTAAATGGTTGAAAGTGTACATAACAGCAAATACAACAATCGATCGCTGACAACAGTCAACCAGCATACACAAAAACAAACACAAATATTCAAAACTTTTTACACGTGCAACATAGCACAAAATATCATCCACAGCGAGTAACTTTACAAAGTGAAAGTTGATATGGAAATATAACTAGAAAGCAGTAATAGCCCGCAGGTACCTCCGCCAAGGCAAAGCTATTCGCCAGGTGGCGTCACCATATTCACTTTGCCAGCGGTTCCGTTATGCCCCCTTTAACACAATGGTAACGAAAATTTCAAAGTGATACAGAATCCAGGATTCCTTCCGGATCACCCCCAAAATTGAATCGCTGGTAGTTTGTGCCATGCCCGACATACCCTCAAAATTTCAGAAAGATCCGTCCAGAACTTTCTGAGTTATCTTGCTAACAGACAGAAAAACAGACAAACAAAAAATGGCAAAAAACATAACCTCCTTGGCGGAGGTAATTATATATCTTTTAGTCGAAAGTGCAGAAGAAAAACACAACACGCACAGCAAGACAAAACAGGTAACAATAGACAAAGAAACAGAGAGAGAATAAAACAGTTAAAAAAAAGACAGTCACTGAATACATAGCGAATTCTCACAGTACAGAAATACAACAGTGCTCAGACCAAATCCAACTGCAAAACTATCAGACTGTGGGGCATCACTGATGCATTTCCTTGGACAATAACCACTTTTCAAATTTTAACGAATTACAGAGTGACCACTTTTCGGAAACATGAGATTCCGTGACCTTTCCGGTAAAGCAGGCAAAGAAATATTCATCGATTCGATATATTGTTTACTATAATCAACAGATGTTGCTTCACGATACCTAGAAACAGGACAGGTAGGATTCATTGCTTAATGACGGTCGTAATTAACTGTAATTAAGGATCAATAAATCTTGCAGTTACATGAAATTATGTATTTAAAATGTTAATCATTACCAGCCCTGGATAAAACAACTGAGCCCAATGGTAACAAGACTGGACAGCATGTCGTCTCATAGACATACCAAAGCAGAAACGATGGTATATTTACCAAGTACAGCATCAGCAGCATGAAGCATCTCAGTCTGGTAATGACGTCGAGTGTCTGCAGCCAGGGTTCTACTTGCTGATAGATACATGCACGTCCGACAGTACCTGCAGTTACACAAACAACTCAACAGCAATAATAATAACAGTAATACCCAAACGCCATCACGATGTTTATTATAGCAGTGAACTGCCACTGCGAGAGTTCACCCGGGGCCAAATTTTCAAAACTTCTTAGAAAGATCTTTGGAAGACTTCTTTTCCAAAGGAAGTACGCGAATTTTTGAAACTTCTTCGGAAAACGTCTTTGGAAGAATTTGATCCTGAGAAGATCTTCCAAAAAAGATTTTGAAAAAAAGTGCCCAATTTTCAAAACGTCTTTGGAAACTTCTTAGGAAGAATTTAGGCAAATATGCAGGAAAGCACTAACCTTGTCTTGCATGGAGAAAGCTGCGTAATAAAAAGAAATTAGAAAAAGTATGCAATGTTGACATCTGCTGTTTCGCTGCCCAGCCTATGGAGTTCCCTGGAGTGGTTTGGACTATAACTCCCCACTCCCTCTCCGATCGGAAATGAGAGACAATTAGAATTCTACTTGCCTACAGATAAATGCATGCCCGACAGTATCTGCAGTAAAACAGCTTACTTTAAAACAGTTTACGTAAACAGCCGAGCCTAACAGTAATAGTTATAACAATGTCTACAGTGCTATCATAATGGCAATGTCACTACAAGAATTCTACTTGCTGACACATACATGCGCATTCAGCAGTACACTGTGTCCGAAAAAAAAACATCCCAGACATTTTTGATTGTAACTTAAAAGAATGATCAGATTTTAATATTTTTTGACATCAATATTTCTGACACAACTGGTGATCAAACGACTGTCCAATTTTCCACCGCACCCACTGTCTACTTCTGCACTACCTGGGGAAACAGAATCGACGAAATATTGCATTTTTATCCTATTTCACCTGTTCAGAGTTTCCCAGGTAGTGCAGAAGCAGACACTTGGGAAGGTGGGAACTATAATGGTCATCAATGGTCAGTACTGTCAAAAACGTTTGCACCAAAAATTATTAAAATCTGTCAATTTTTCTTCAAGCCACAATTGATAATGGTGATGCTTTTCGGCATATTTCCATTCACTTCAACTCATATTTCATTGGTTGTTTTCCCCAGGTAGTGCAGAAACAGACATTGACAGAGGCGGAATACTGAATGATCATTTGATGGCCAGTTGTGCCAGAAATATCTGTACTAAAAATTAATAAAAACGGATATCCCTTCTTCAAGTAACAATCGATAATGTTCGGGACGTTCTTTTTTCTGGACACAGAGTACATGCAACAGAACAGTTTATATAAACAGTCTACAATATCAACGTAACGCGTTTACTTGACGGTCTGTTGAGTCTGTTGTTGACAAGAAGCCAGGTCGATGCGAGTGTCGTCAGCAAGCATCTCCCAACCCTCGGCTTTACACATCTTCACTACAGCCAACAAATGACCCTCCGCCTTCTCTGCCTCTCCACTCAGTCTAATAACCATGCACAATATCAACGCATGCATACCATCATCATCAACACCATCGGCGTAGAATTTTAAGGCAGGTACAGAGCTACATAACTGAACTGAACTGATGTGGTTTGGTTTTTGACAAACTGAAGGAGTGCTGACCAATGGGCCAGCAGAAATGCATTACAGTACGCACCGTCTAACGGAGTTGGTGGCCTACGTGTATACACTCGTGGACACGTCAAACAATGACAATTGGTCAGTTCGTCAAAAAATAAACCATGTCAGTTCAGTTAAGTTCAGCTCGGGTCAGTTACTGTGCTCTATATACACCTTTCCATGATAACGATGATGACAAAAGACGAATTAACTTTAGTGTGGCATCAAGTCCTAAGACTACAAGGACACGTAACAATAAACCTGGTGGTACTATTACGCTATTATGTTAAAAAATATCCAGCACTCGACCACAGAAAAATAGAAGTAATTCAAATAAACCAAGGCCAATGGTTTGGTAGCTTAATTTGCAGTGCTTCAAGCTGGCAAAATTTAAACCCACCACTCAATCACTCAATCAAAACCCTCTTGTTCGAGGTAACTGGTGATATACTATCGAAAATGAAACCCATTAAAAAATCGAGGCAAAAAAAAATCAACTTAGAACTTAAAGAAAAACTAAAAAATCTATACGTAACTACAAAAAAACACAGAATGCATAAACAAAACATACAAAGTGAGAAATAATGATAAGCATCGTGTGCAACAGTGCAACATACAGATAGAACAAGGCAAGCTCTTTGCCAATGAGCCGTGCTGTTCTCAAACGTCCAATGTGCTTTAATGTCCCCATCGACAGCTGCGTCAGCTCCTACCAATACAAACAGCCAAGTCAACTCAAACAAGATGAAACGTTGTCTATAGCTACTAATGGTAACCCATCTCACAGCCATAAAACGTCACCTGCCAGTAAGCAAGTTAAGGTTAGGGATTAGGGTTAGGAATAAAGTTAGAAATAGGGATATGGTTAAATAAGAGTTAAGGTTAAGGTTAGGGTTAGGGTTAGAGTTTATGGATTAGCAATAGAGATAGGGTTATGGTAAGGGTTAGGGTTCATGTAGTGGGCTAGTTTTGTCAGTCCAGGTTTTGTTGATCTAGGTTTTGACAGGAAACGCCTGCCATACGGGATCACATTCAACACGCTGGTGAACACGCCCTGCCTTAAACACAGCCAGACAAACTGGTACTGCGCCATGGGCCACAAAAACAACGTGCCACTTTACTTCTGTCCATATCTTCGCCAATTATTGACCGATTTTCACAACTCTTTCACCGACACACTCTGTGGTCAATTTGCAATAATGTGATTATTACAAATCCCACCACACAGTAAATGTGTTTCTGCACTACCTTGTGAATACAAATGTAAGCAAAAACTAATGATAATAACACAAATTTAGGTAAATGAAAAAATGCTTCACATCAACACTGGGATGAACGATTCGTATAACACTAGACTGTGTTATACCCACACAGTCTAGTATCATACAGACCACACTACATTGTTGGTCTGAAGTGTTTTTTTTCAATTTTACCAAAATGTTTGTTATTATCATTACGTATGTATATTTCATTGATATTTCACAAAGTAGTGTAGAGACGCATTTATGGTGTGGTGGGATCTATAATAATCACATTATCGCAAATTGTCTGCAGAGTGTGCAAGTAAAGGAATTTTGATAATCGGTCAATAATTGGCGAAGGTATGGACAAAAGTAAAGTGGCACATTGTTTTTGGCCCACCCGGTAGACTTACCTACCCCAGACAGATGGTAGGCTGAGTAAACCTTGAAATGGATATATAACTCTCAATTAGAGAACAATGAATAGTAGTTACGAGCTACAGGGAGATGGCTAATGTGGCTGATTTGGGCGATGGCTGCACCATTTGCAGGCACTGACGATGGACGGCCTCATAGTGTGCTGTGGTATGACCAAATCATGCTAATCAGCTGCCACTTCCGAGATTTAAAGCGCTTCTGGTGATGAGTTCTAAATGATTCACGTAAGCATATATTCTTCTACACAAGCTACTGTAAGTTTTGACTTGTTTGTCAAATAATAACAAAATGTCTGCACCAGATGCATCCCTTGTTGCCAAATTTTAGCACACACATAACAATTTCGTTCATTCAATTTGACATTATACATATTCATTCAAGAGACAATTTTTACCTAAAACACAGCAAAATTAGACCACAGAGATGTTTATGATTCTGCACAAGCTTTGATCTAATGCCTCTCGTTTTTCCCAAAGCCATTTGCAAAATAAAGATCTTCACAAAATATGCTGCACAATAGAAACTGACATTCACAAATAAACATAACAGTGTAAATAGATTCATATTGCAATTATACAACATACAGGGTGGGCCAAAAAATGACCCAACTTATTTTTGTCAGAACTTCATCAAATCTTCACCAAATTTGATAATTTTTGGCACACAGATAGCCAAAACAATAAAATTATGTACGGTACGCTCACTGTCCACCTCACCAAATTTATGTCAACACACTACCGTGTAAAATGCATATACTCCAAACTGTTGCATAATGCACTGTTGTTGTCAACGTAAAAGTTCTAACAACTTAATTAAGCACACGATAAACTAAAACGTGATTTATTTAGCAGAATTATAAATTTGAGTAACAACATGCTTCCAAATTTCTAGAATTTATACCCAAAATGTACACAGTGGCTTAGACATGATGCCACAGCTGATAGTGGCATTAACGATCAACTGATCAATATCAGAGCACTTATTCGTGGATTGAATGTGTTTTAAGGTCAAAGTCAGCTATTTTGTTGTCTGCTATTCTCAGTGTAAAATATTTAATGCCACAAAATTATTAAATCACATGGCACCCTTTGTCAAATTGATAATGAAAAAGTGAACAAACTGATACTGATAAATGCCAAGTAATGTAACAATTTGGTTCATCTGCATTTTACACGGTAGTGTGTTGACAAAAATTAAGTGAAGAGGACAATGTGTGTACCTCACATAATTCTATCGTCTTGGCTATCTGTATGCCAAAAATTATCGAATTTGGTGGAGAATTGACGAAGTTCTGACAAAAACAAGTTGGGTCATTTTTGGCCCACGGTGTATATATATGGATCTAACTGACCACGTAACGTCGTGCAAATGCTTCTCTGGATGATAAAGCATCTTTCAACTGGTTCAGCGGTCCTGACTCGCCTACAATTTTTACACAGTGTCATATAGTTAAAGATAACTAAAAACCAAAGCTTTGCATACTTAGATCAGTAAATATGATAAAAGATCACAGCCGTTGAAAAGTTCTGTCAAAAAAAAACTTTTAAACGTCTGCTACATAAACAAAAGCTATGACGTTTTACTCTGTAGAGAATGAACACATCCAAAATGTGAATAATAATGGCCAAAATATTAAAACACAGAACTGCTGACAAGCATTATACAAGAATAAAATATTATCTATCTGAATAACAAATATTACAAACATCTCCAAAGATATGCACATTTCGCCTACGACAGAAACCGCATTTTCAAAAATTACCAAAATTATACAAGTGAACAAATTACCAACTGTCAAATACTGTTATTTCTGTTATGTATTTTAGTCACGATAAAAACTATGTAATTATTACAAGGCTACAGCAGTTAAACTGTCAGCTAGTGTACTGCATTACAATCAGAAAAACCTATTTGAAATTCCACACGTATTAGTAACTTAAATCAAACTGTAATAATGTGATAGCAAATATCACAACTCTTGTTAATTTTTGAGGAGCATCTGTGATAAACAGTTAATGACACCAGCTGCCAGCAGCCTGTGTACTATGTTAATGCAAGGAAACACGCAGATATAGTTGTGAATTAAAGTCCATTCTACACCATCCAATGTCGAAAGATATTTTACACAAGCACACGTGCAGAAATGAGCTTTATAGCCACATTAGCCAAGACAGAAAAGCAAGCGCAACAGCCAGATATAAATATTATATGCATACAGCACATCAACTTTAGCAAGCACGTGATTTTACAACAGAAACATAACTGCAAAATATAATTGAAAAGTAGTTTTGCAACATAATCAACAGAAAGTCTCCAGAAACTGCTGATAATAGAAGAAAAAACATAAGCATACTGCAAACTAGATGCAGCAAAGCAAGCCGGATAGCAGCTCTGCATGAAATAAACTAACCAACGATTCTCCAGACATTCACTCAACAAACAAAACAGCACAACTTCACAGCCACAGATAAAGATAACAAAACAATGACGGCAGCCCGGTGCTAACACTATATGCAGCCGTCCATCTAGCTACATGTACTACTTGCCCACTGCAATGGACAACCCTAGCCCTGATCATGACCCTGACCTTGACCTTGGCAGATCCGTTACCACTGTTCACACCAACATTGGGCAAACAGAAATTCTCCAATAAAAACACCACGGTCAACTCAGCCTTGCATCCATCCATGGCAACACCGCATCCAATTTTATGGTCACGGTTTTTCTATGCCCTTCCTTTTGTTTTCAGGTTACGGACCCATGCATGACAGACAAGCAGAAGGATGGGTAAACGGGCAATACCCATACTGTGGCCTATTAGGACGGCCAAATACTAAACAAAACATTCACCTAAAAATACACTAACTGAAACAAAGAACCAAAACTTCAACTCTCCGTTCCAGCATGCAGTGAGCTATACGATAGGTGTACAACATTCAGGCTGTAAGCCACATGTAACATGGCACGTCTAGAAGAAAAAACATAACAATTATGGAAACAAAGCCATTATGTCAAGACAAAGACCGAAAAATATAAGACCACAAGATCAAGGCCAGTCTGAAACTAGTCTTGTCCTAAAACAGTGATCTCAGAAAACTCCAAGATTGAAAAATAAGTGACTGAGTGAGTGAGTAGGGTTTAACGTCTCAACCCGGTACCATAATTTGGTACCTTGGTACCAGGTTGTGATGGACAGACAGACAGACAGACACCACGACAGAATTACAATAGCTAATATGCACTACAGCATTACATGCTGTCACGTGCAAAAATGTTGTACACCACTGACAATCTAAACACCAGCATGCAACAGCCGGGGCATGCTATTGCTAAAACGTAGACACACCTGCTTCATGGTGCTCCTGAATGCCCACTAACAACCCAGACAGCACTGAATCCATGTCTACCAGTTCAGTGCTGTTATTGATACAGTTGCTAGCGGGCATTGCACCACACAGGCCACCCAGGCTCAGCATCTACAGTATCCACCATCACAACTACATCACTACACTGTGTAAGCAGTATGGTAGCAGGCCGCCGGTGGAAAGGGGGGTTCGATGGGACACTTCACTGGACCGCCATGCAGTGAATGGGAACCGCGTCCCATCCCAGAAGAGCCAGAAGTTCGCTTCTATTTTAACCATCTGCACCGACACTGTTTTTATGCTGACAGGACACACCAACTCGAGTGCTAGAGCCTTCAACTTATTGAAATAAGCACCCACCCACCCCC
>Ga0209454_1003239_pt1 | contig 11531 bp, 10 predicted proteins | sample WorMetHERISLAND1_2_FD_187400 | JGI IMG/M metagenome (GOLD analysis project Ga0209454, IMG submission 187400) | Marine gutless worms symbiont microbial communities from Max Planck institute for Marine Microbiology, Germany - Olavius geniculatus... | ecosystem: Host-associated > Annelida >...
ATAGAAGCCTCGGCCCTATCTTGTTCCACCCGTGTGATGGACGGACAGACAGAATTGCGATGGCTAAGACGCGATGAAAGCAGTAGCTGCTTTCGCGCGTAAAAATATAACAAGTCAGTCAATACAATCAATCAGCGTTAGTTAGTGCTGGGCGTCGTAAACCAATTCCCGAGATGGCAGCACCATCGAACAAAATGTCACAAAATATGCTGTAAGGTATGCAAGCTGTTTCATGAAATACTGTACATGACAAATGTACTAAGTAATAAATTATTCTGCTCACAATGCAAAGAAATCATAAACAAAAATTTCTGTCGCTGTTTGAGTTAGATTTGCAGGAATTTGGGATAAAATACAACACCTTTCTTACAGTCATGCCGAAGTAAACATAACGATAGTTCCGCGGCTCCACCTTGTGAATGATATAGACTTGTGTCACAGCCCAAATTTGCCAAAAAAAATCTATAAAACCTCCTATTATGGCGTTCAAGGTCATTGAATTTGGCGTCAATCGAGAGCCAGCGTACAACTTCCTATTAGTGATTAATAGTAACCTAGGCCCTATCTTGCACCGTTACTGAGATACAGCGACTTATTGACAAAAATCGCAAATTTTGCCCACCCCCCTCTTATTTAGTGCCTTCGTTCGGGGTGTCCCTCTGCGAATTTATGGAAAAGCTTTACGGTTCCTGTAACTAGAGTCTTCCAGGCAGCCGATGGTGAAGATTTGGTGATCCTAGCTTTCACCGTTTTCGACTGATCCACCTGTGTGACAGACAGACGGACGGACAGAATTGCGATGGCTAAGACACGCTGAAAGCAGTAGCTGCTTTCGTGCATAAAAACTGTAACAAGATATACTCGTTTCCTGACTGATTGCAGTGTATTCTTGGTGGGACATACGTGTGATAAACAGACACAAGATGCATTTCAACCATCATGCTTGACTAGAGTGAGATTATGGGGCAGTTATAACACTGCAGACAATGTGTTAAGAGATAGGAGGACCAAGTAGTACTGAAGTTAGTCTTAGTCTTGCTTGTACTTTATTGGCAATATTTACACTTTAGATGATGGTGTGTCAAGTATGACATAGCCAGAGTGTTCTCATTTTTCTAATAGGCGTGTGATATGAGGTGAAATTAGCTATAGAGTCCAAGAGACTCTAATATGCCAAGGTTGGAAAAGAGAAATGTGCATCACTTGTTTTTTTTACCTTTTTTCTCCCCTTTTTTTCGTCTTTTCATCCTTTTCTTATAATTTTATCTATACATATCTGTCTTTTTTTGCTGTCTGTTTTTGTCTTTATGGCGAATAAACGTGTTCATATTTACCACCGGAATCGTTCCTAGAAGTTTCCTTTTGGTGATCGGCATATGGGCCTTATTTGGATTAACTTCAGATAAGTGAGGCATAATTTTTTCAAACATTGTTCAGAAGACTACAGTGGGTTGGAATCTGAGTACTGTAGGCCTACTGAAATATAAATACTGGACAATAGGCTGACTCAAGTCGATCATTGGATTGGAGTATTATGTCATTGTAAAAATCCATGTCACCATCATACCATAACTGTGAGAATAGAAACGACAAAAGCTATCCATTGTAGATTTCCGAAACATTTTTCGGATTTTGTTATTACCAACTTTTCTGGAAAAAAAGCCAAAAAAACTTGAATGGTTGTTTCCAGAAAAGTTACAAAAACCTTTACTGCTTTGGGCACTTATACAGTCAGTGAACCAGTGTCTTATGTTGTAGAATGTCATTATTACTGTGGTTACAGGCACAGCTGTACATCAGTACAGGGAGCAGCCAATGGAGCAGCAGCAGCCAGCACGGGCAACGGGTCAGCTGCAGCGACAGAGTCTGATATCCAATAGTAGCTACCGGTCAGCCAAGAACTACAATAACAACAGCATTAGTTCTGACTATCACGTGCCTACGACGACTGCAAGACCGCAGGCCTCGCTGCCCGAGTTACAGCGTATGCCGAGTAGTGCTAGACCAATGGTCCCCCCGCCTGCGCCGCCGCCATCTGCCGCCACGTCAGTTATAGCGCTTGCACTATTTTCTGTTTGCTACATTCTGTTCCGAGTCCTTGAAATCGTGGAAAGTCGTGTAATTTGCCTGGAAAGTCCTCTATTATGTTCACTGTTCTGGAAAAACCGTTGTGGCATTCTGGAATTTTTTCCAACGTTGATTGTATTTAGACAGTTAGCTAAGTAAAAGTATTAAGCACTAACTCTGTCTCGAATTCGCAGTGTTTTTAATACAGTTCATGTTATGTCTTATGATCGATAACTTTGTTGACAGTCACTGACTTTGTCAGCTGATTTTGTCTGTAAGCTTAGCTTTGCCAAACTGAAGATTGATCATTTTTGTCGGAAAACTTAGTACTTGTTTCTGGAAAAGCCTACAATTTTGCTTCTTGGGGTCACAGAAAGTTCTTGAAAACATTGTTGCAAATCTGTACAGACCTGGTACCGTATCCATATAGTTGATTTTTAAAGTTTGTAGTCGGTACATTTTTAATATTTTTTTTCTTTTGTAACGCTTTCCTTAGCCTATTTTTACTGCATTCTTAGTGTGTTGTTTGTGCCTTCTCTTGTATATGGACCCGTTTGGTCTGGTTTTATTGATTTATTAATTTATGAATTGATTTATTTATTGCTGCAGGACAATGCAGAATGCTGGTGGGCATCATCTGCTAAGCCATCAGTCGCCGGCAGTCAATGTGATGCCTGTACCATCATCACGAGTATCAACAGCAAGCAGAGATAGTTTACCTCCCCCACCACCTGCACCTGCTCCATCGTCATCAGTACCTGCAGACTCTCAGCTGCCACAGCTTGCAGGTAATAATTCCAAATTTTCACCATCGGCTGCCTGGAAGACTAGTTTCAGGAACCGTAAAGCTTTTCCATAAATTCAAAGGGGGTCACCCCTATTGAAGGCGCTAAATGAGAGGGGGTAGGGAAAATTTGCGATTTCCAGCCGATACAACGTTGGCAGACATTAAGTACGTTATCGGTTATAATCAGTTGTCAGCTGCAGCCTTGATGGATGTCCGTCAGTAGATAATTAGTGTGTTTTGATGATAATTAGTGTGTTTTGTTGCTGTTTTGTTAATAGATAATTAGTGTGTTTTGTTGCTGCAGGTGCAGATGACCACTTAATGCCTAGCGAAGCAGCAATCCCAGATAGTGTCGAGCAGAACACAGACTTTGAGTTACCACCACCCCCGATGCCTCCCCCGTTTGACGATCTACAAGCCAGTCCCCCGTCCTTGACTGTACCGAGCTCTGACGCATCGACACTGTATCCACAGTTTGATAGCCTGATAGAAAGTCCCCTGCCTCTACCTCCGGAGGATGTGAACTTTGATGCAATGGTTGTGCCGCCACCGCCACCACCGCTCGTTGAGTATGAACAGCCCTCGACAAAATTGAATGGTATGTCTTTAGTGTTTTTGATTTAACTCATATGCTGAGACGATAAGTAAATTCATCAGTCACATTACAACCTTTGGTACGTTAGAGGTTTTCTTTAATGTTAAGATTTTTTTGTCTAAAGATGGTAATGTTTGTATTTGTTTCAAACTTTGCAAAATGATTAAATAGTTATGAGTTTTGATTAGAAGATAGCAGTGGTAATTGCCAAAGAAAATGCATTTGTTTGTTAAGCACAGTCATGTAGACAGGCTGAAATGTTGATTTTTTTGTGGAAAACAGATAATTGGCATGATTTCAGATGCTTGTCATTATGTCATTATACAGTATACATACTTCATGAGGTTTTTAATTATCAGGACTAAAAGTCAAAGTTTCAGCGATTTTAGTATTCAATTAGTTGTTAAAATTGTCCAACAATTAATCAAGTGATTAATCGTTAATTTCTCTACCTCTGCTTAACCCAGTGATCAGTAATTAATTATCGGTTATAATGAATTGTCAGCTGCAGCCCTGATGGATGGCGGTCAAGCCAGCATTGGTGTGGATGATGTAAACTCGGACCGACTTCAGCATGTTGAAAGCAGTGCATCCGTGTCATCAGAGGCAAGTTCATTACAGCCATCGACTAAGCCTGAAGACATAGTCACTGAAGCACCGGTCAGAGACCATCGAAGTGACCTTCTCGATGCCATCCGTAAAGGTCTGGCTACTACTACTGCTACTGCTACTACTGCTACTGCTGCTGCTGCTGCTGCAAATTCAGTACAGCAGTGTAGTGCTGGAAGTTATCTTGTATCTCACATCTCTTATAGGAATCGTTCCATTCCCAAAAGTGTCTACCCTCCTGTTTTGAAAATACAAATGATTAGTAATTTGTAAGCTAAGGCAAAATTTTTGGTCGTTGTTTTAGCTGCTCCTGCTGCTAGTAAATTGTTACATTATTATGATTGTTGCTAAGTGTATAGTGCATCGAGACTGTTGCTTGGGCAAATGGCTTCGGACGACATTATTCAAACATTACAGTTTAAGCGAGCATTTTATCTGTAAATTAAGTTGTTGTTTTTTAAATCCAGGCATGCTGCTAGGTTTCGTCTTAAGTCTTAGACCTATGCTGTAAACCTCTGGCCATTTTTGTGAGTAGTTATTTTTTGTTTCGTTGATCGATGGATTGATCAGTTGATTGATTGACAAATTATGCTTCAACAGTTCTTAATGGATCACTTTCAAGGGTGCAGCATAAAGGAATGCACAAAGCAATGGAGCTGATTTGAAATGAATGCATCTGAATTGAACTCGCGTTGGACATTTTGTGAACCAAACTGAACTCCCGATATATATTTTTTAGTTTTTATTAGCCGTTATGATCGTTCCTAACTGTCAGCTGGTTGGTGCTAATGAGGCATTTTATTTACTGATTATTTTGTGGTCTCCTGTCTCTACTGGACCTCGCAGTATTTTTTATTAATTGTCATCATCCTCACGGGCATGCCCAAGCCAAGTTGAGTCCGTAGTTGAACGGCTGAAGATCAGCTTCCAGCATCCGTAACCAGTTGTGACATGGGCAATCTAGGTGGTGCCCCCAGTCTTTGGGGAGCCCATGAATTGGCATATGTACACCGTGGGCCATAAAAATGTGCCGCTTCACTTTTGTCTATATCTTTGCCCATTATTGACCGATTTTCAAAAATTTTTACTCTCACATACTGTGAGCAATTAGCAATGAAGTTGTTACATATCCCACCACACTTTAACTGTGTTGCTACACTACCATGTGAAACAAATTTTCAAAAATCGCCAAAATTACTATAATACATATGCAAAAATCATATTCTGAAACAGTTTTTACTAATTTTTTTTAAACAAAAATTAAATTATGTTTAGTTTTATGTACATTTCATTCATGTGCCATTTGGCAGTGGAGACAAGGCTCTGATTAAGAACTTGTACTGGTTCAAAAAATACGGTTTTCGGAGAATAATGGCAGAATTTTTTTAAGATTAACTGCAACAGAGAAAGCGTGGGAATGTTATTAAGACTGATTTTGGAAACATACAGCACCAACCAACGGCATGAGATCGGCAGGCTGAACCGTACACGTACTGAAGAGAACGTGATCACTGTGGATGACATGGTAGGCTTGTTAAACCACAAAGGCCAGACACAAACATATCGTTCAATATGCCAGATATCCAAAGAAATGGATCTAACAAAGTGTAGCATCGTACAGATCATTCACTGCATTTTTGGTCAGAAGTGAATTTTGTTTATCAACACGCTTGCTGTCTATTATTGTTAGTTTGCTCGCATTTGTATTTCACAAGGTAGTGTAGTGACATAGTTAACGTGTGATAGGATATTCAGTAATCTCGTTGTTGCTTATTGTCCACAGAATGCACCAGTGAAATAATTTTGAAAATCAGTTGATATTTGGCAAAGATATGGACAAAAGTAAAGTGGCACATTTTTGGGCCCACCCTGTAGAGGGCTCTGAACATATCCTGCGGTCGCCCGTTCTTACTACGTGCCTGAAAAAACAAAGACGTCTTGTTTGCATGAGCGGCGAATTTGCAGTGAAGAGCCAGTTTGGAGTGTATCGCTCAGGCCCTTTTAAACATCCCGGATTGTTTAACTGACTGATGAAGTGTATGTCCAGGCATTCAGCTTCGTAAGGTGGAGGAGCGTCGGCAGGCATATGAACACAAGAAGGAGGCGGGGAGTGGGAAGTTGGACGTGCAGACTATCATGGAAGCAGCGTTTGAACTGCGGAGACGAGCGATCGAAGAAAACGACTCGGAACACGATGACGACGACGACGGAGACTGGGATGACGATGCATGATGGAATTGCGATGGGTTGACTTACGTCTTGTGTGTTCAGTGTTTTCTGGTTTACATCCAATGCAACGAATGGCATTGTGGCAGGGGTGGAAACGGGGGAGGGGAGGGCTATTGCTTTTTACCCCGGGTTTCTATTTGTTAGAAAATGTGCCATTTTTGTGCAAAAGTACAAAATTTGGTGCTGAAAATCTCCCGTTTAAAATATGACTGTTTATGGTGAAAATTGAAATTTTGAGCACCTGCAGTCTCCCTCGTTGAAAAATTGCAAGATTTTGCTTCCCGCCTACTTTCTATGCAAAGTCTTTGATGCAGGCGATGCAGTCAAAGTGTGCAAAAAATGCAAGCGATACTGCAGCCAAATGCAAGGATAGAAGTGGTGTCTGTTCTTGAATCGTGTTTACTGCATTGGGTTAAAACCAGGCTTAATGTCGAAAGTTACTTGGCGTTCGTCTTATGTTTAGTATCTTGATACCTAGTGGTCCAGTAATAAGTAAGCCCCTAAGTTTCTGTCATAACTGCATCAAATGCTGACCTATTTTTGTATTTTTTCATTGATATACTGTGCAGCTAATTTGCATTTAACCAATTGTAATGATCCCAGATGTGCTGCTGCATTACCATGTGAGATGTGATCCGATTTAGAATAAGTCAGTTAAAACGTCAACAGACTTCTGAGTATACTAAAGCAGGCCATATTTCACAGAGTTTATAGGATGTGGTGGATAGTTTATCTTTATTACTGATGTGTTCTGCGGATAGCGAAAAATTTTGAAGTTCTGGTAATATTTGACGAAGCTGTGAATGTATGAAAGTTGGGAGCTTACTTTTTGTGGACCACACTGTATTTTGAAGCACGTAGAGTTACATAATGCTTTTGTGGTGTATGCTTGTATAGTAGATTTGTAGCCTGCCACTGGTTAGGCCGGAATGCTGTGATTTCTTTTGTTCTTTGTTGTTATGGTGATCATTGTGTTTCATTACTTTTTATAGGAAATTTGTGTTCAATATTCATGGTGCCAATATTATTGGTCATCATAATCTTTTATGAGGTAGTTTATGGTTTTCTGCCTTATGCATGTTTTTATAAAAATTAATATTTATTGCATTTTTGAGGACAGTGCTGTTTTTAAACTTCAATTTCTGATAGGTTTAATAGTTGTGTGAATTTGTGTTATAAGCTTTGGTTTATTTTTCGACTGGTCAGTGTCTGACTGAATCTTCGCTGTTAAAAAGCTGGCCCCCCGTTTTAAATAATGAATCTCATTTTGTGAACTGCAGACAGTGAACGTTTTTCCTATAGTTGATACTGATAAGCACATTTTATTAGTTTACTTTTCGAAATCTAGCATATTAACAGTTAGTCAGTCATTCTTTCTCAGTGTTGTCTTAGTAATCAGTAATTTTTAGAGATAATCCATGACATTTACTGATCCCAAGTATAAGACAGACTTTAGAGGGCTTTGCTGTCTATCTGCTGTGTAATGCATTATACCTTAAGGTATCAGAATGTATTAGTTGTACACTTTAGTGAACCTGTGTTAGGTATTTCTATTATTTATTCAAAGAATTGTAATTTTTTTCACATTTATCCAAATAAGCTAAGTTTTACATTTTTAACTGCCAAAATAACTAGATGTTAATATTTTTTAGACTATTTGCGAGATTAATTTATTGAAATTTGCATTCCTAGTTATTACGTATTACAGAAGGAGAATCATGGTGTGTCAACAGAACTATTTTATATGAAAAGGCTCGTGACAAGGTGGTGGAAATGACTTTTTTGAAATTTGAAAAAACTTGTGTCAATCCAGTAATGAAAATGGTGACATTTTTGGACCACACTGATTTCTTGACATGAATGGTATTTATCTCTATTTCTAACTTGCTTCTGTGTTTGTCACTTTTGCGTTCAATTCTTGTGTGGAATGTTAACAAGTAGTTTTTATATCTGAGCTGGAACAAGTGGCGTCAGTCCCAGGGGGGAGGTGAGGCAGCAACAGGGAGGGGGGGTGAAACGATCACGCCCTGTTGCCTCCCCTGCCCCCGATGATCATTTGCTAATAAAAATACTGGGGTAAAATATGGGAGAGTCCATGCCAGTTTGCCTCCAGATAAAATTTTGCCCTATCCCATTTGTTCCCGGTAATAAATTTGGATTGACAGTGCTGGTGAGAACTGCTGAGTTTGTGCATGCCGTGAAACTTTTGATACAAGCCAGGGGATGTGTCTCTTTTTTGTCCACCACACAGTAGAAGGCTTTGTTGTCTCCAGTGTAAGATGGGTGTCTGTCTACTCGATGCCAGCTTTGGTCCAGATACGATGATGTTAGTGATGTTTTCTAAATTGCTGGCCTGTACTTGCAGAAATAAGATATGGCATATACGTTTTTTTACATCAAATTTCATGCATCCACACAGTCTTAGAGCTAAACAGTTGTTTGACACGAGCTGCTTGATCATGTAAACGGGGTATTATGTACCTGGAGTGGGAGCTTTATTGCAAATATAAGTTATAACAGTTTTGTTGCTGTAAGATCAGACATCTGTATGACTGCGAAAGCAAGAAGACTGCACCAAGATTTTGAGGGGTTGATGAAAATAGGAACAGATTTTCTAGGGAACGGATGGCAACTGGAAGCACAGGAATTATATTTTTACCCTTGATCATCTCGGTTCGTACTGCTGCATTGATGTTGCATTGTTTCTGATGAGTGTTCGTGTCTTTATGATTGGCACAATCACGAGTTGATTTGCTGTGTATGTTCAATGCCAATAATGTACAGTAATGTGAATGAATAATGCAGGTTATCTACAGTAGTATGCGTGCATTTTACACAGTTCATAGTGACACCACGGGCCGCGGGACATAAGTATATGGCAGGGACAGTTAATTGCGTCACACTTTTAAACGTGGCATGAAAAAGCTTAGATATTCTGTTCCACCTGATGATTTGATTGGAAGCAAAAGTGCACCAGAATGTGCCAAACAGCATCTAAATTTTTTTTTCTGTGGCTGGCCCACCTGGATGTCCCGTAGTGGGAACCTTTGTTGCAGATCCTCATACCCCGTTTACGCGATCAAGCAAACATGGAGCAATTAGAGCACACGTCGTCACGTGTATTTTGGATACATTTGCTTGACGTTTGCTCGATGTTTGCTTGATGTCTGCTTGATCCTGTAAACGGGGTATTATGTACATGAAAGGATAGGGGAGAAAGAGCAAGAAGAGGGGCAGGAAGGGAGAAGAAAGGAAAGAGGAGTAAGAGGGAGGGTAGGGTAAAGAGGCGAAACCTGGCACATATGTGAAGTTCCAAAAAAAAAACTATACCATATTTTGTCTCCAGTCTGTGTTCATTGCCAGTGGCGCCACCTGTGCTGTAGTGATTACTAATAGTGTTGTTAGCTAATGTGTTGCGCTCACAGCTTCTTCAGAACGTAACGTCTACAAGTTGTTGTTGGAATGAGTTTAATATATGCTACAATGTATGTGTGTGTGTACTGTTATTGTTATCAGCTGCGTCAAGCAGCTTATTATTATTATTGTTCAGCTCACATCGTTACACTTTATTGTGTTAATCTGTAACATAGATTTAGGTCGTTCGTATTATGCAGTTGCATTATAACTGGTGTTTTCAAGACTCATCTTTTCTCCGGCAACACCGCCATCGACTAACTGTTATCATCCACGCCTACGATTCGAACTTCTGTTTTGACATATGGCGCATTACAAATGCAAACTGCTTACTTTTACTTACTTACTTTCATTATTTTTTATCGTTTTTTGTCTTTTGATTGACAGTCAAAAACTAACACACAGGCATTGGAGAAAGAATAGAGTGAATCGCGTGGAATAAAAACTGCTGTTAAAAGAGAAGTAAATCAGATATTCGCAGTCACCCGAGTAAAACGTTTGTGTAATTTTTGACATGTTTTGTGTGAATTTCTTCATTGCTGTTACATGCTCAGCCTTCAGTATTTGCAGTATACGTGTGAACTGGCTCACAGCGTTGTATTTCCGCTGTTAACTTATCTGTCTACTCAACGCGACTGCAATAGCCGCGAAGGGCATCGGTGTCTACGCAACGAAAACTACATTATGTTAAAACTGAAACAGAATATGGAAAACTCGGCAAAAGCTGCAACGAAAACAGTGCTAAGAGCAAAAATTTAGTAGGTCTGTATTGACGAATATATTACAATTGATTACAGCAAGGGAGGTTAAACCCTTTGGTTGGGAGTTGGCATAATATAGCACTTCAATGAATGAATAAGCCAGTGTGGCCCTCGCTAGTTTGCTTCCAGATGGGGCTTTTCGAGCTCAGAACGTCCGAGAATTCACAGCGACTGGAGATTTGCCCCTGGCTCCAGTGAAAGAGCTTTGTACAGCACTCCCAGACCCGTGAACTGGATTAGGGGAAAGGCTCCTCAGAAAAGAAAGTGGGATAGGCAGAGGGTTTGAAAAGGGAAATAGTGGAGGAAGGAATGGGGAAACTTGCCGGAAGATGTAAGGGGCAGTGGGAAGGTGTGCCATTCTGTATGCCCCTGATGAGTATGTTTTTACAATGTAGATACTGCTGATTGTTTGAGCATGCTGCTGATTTGGTTATCGTAGTCTTCTGTGTTACAGAGACCGAAACTGGTTGATTGTTTGCTGGCAGGTAATTTGCTCTTTGCAACTAGGCTGGTATCTAACTGTAACTGTGTGCTTTGTACCTGTTTCTGTTGTGCTTCTTACTCTTGCGGCTTTCACAAAATGTTCAAACCAGCTCGAAATGTGTTACAGTTATTATTAACATTTGTTGCTAACGTCTGTTGACCTAACAGTCGTGTTTCATGACTTTCCTTAAAAACAAGCGAAACAAAACCTGACGTTGAGCTTGTGTGACCTCTGATCAGAAACTAGTGATGTTGGCAAGCCTATACATACAATAAACGTCAGAACTGAATGTGTATTTGCCAATCTTGGTGTATTGGGGGAATTTTAATGAGGCCAGAATATGGTGAGAACAGGCCGAGACCACAAAATGTCAGGCCAAGAACAAAACCAGTGCTTAATTTTACCAAAGTAAGACATATTGTCTTCATAGTGCGGGTCGACATCCATACAAGAAATTTGAGCTAATGCTCATGAGACACGCAAAAGCCTATATCAGTTCTGCTTCAGTAGTTTAGCTGAAAATTGGGGTGTTCACGCTAAGTTAATATACAAATACCAAATTCTCTATTTGGATCGCATAACGAT
>Ga0209454_1003242_pt1 | contig 11530 bp, 8 predicted proteins | sample WorMetHERISLAND1_2_FD_187400 | JGI IMG/M metagenome (GOLD analysis project Ga0209454, IMG submission 187400) | Marine gutless worms symbiont microbial communities from Max Planck institute for Marine Microbiology, Germany - Olavius geniculatus... | ecosystem: Host-associated > Annelida >...
GTTATGCTGTTTGGGATGTTCTTCAACAGATAGTTTATTAATGTTGACGATTCACGACAGTCAACCAGCTGAGGCAGGCGTTCGTCACTGAGTGGGGCAAACTGCCGCAGCGTTTGGTTCATCTCGCCATTGGTCAGTGGCGTCGCCGTCTTGGATGCGTCGGCCAGCAGCAAAGCGGACACATTAAACATTTAATGTAAAAACTGGCACCATTTGACGTGACTTTTTATACAAAATAACCGAGATAACAAACACGCTGTTTCTTTGTTAATTTTTTAAAAATATACTGTTGCAGAAGTTGTCTTGTTTTTAATTGTTATTCTTAAGACACTGACATTTCACAAGGTAGTGTAGAAACACATTTGAGGTGTGGTAAAATTAATAGCGATAATTTTATTACAAATTGTCTCTTATTCTGACAGTGAAAGAATTTTGAAAATCGGTTAAGATTTGGTGAAATTATAAGGTGTACAAAAATGGTGCCATTTTTGGCCCACCCTGTACACTTATGTACGTTTTCGACGCAATAAAATGTTTTTCATACTGTTTGACTAGATGTTGACTTCAGTAATTTTAAGCATTTAGCTTCGCACTTAACTTTAAAATCATAAAGTTGACGGTAGCCCCAAAATATTTCAACATTCTCACAAATGTATAAAAAAGAAAAAAAAAGATTTACCAGTTAGATTGCTAGAACTTAAAGCAAATGGCTATGCGTATATGATCTTAACAGTGCTAGTTTTAAGATTAAGTCTATTATAAAATACAGAAAATATTAAAGTGCTTTGCGTGGTAAGATGACTAAATGTTAGTCATTTTTACTACTTGCTGAAAAAAAACTACAAACTATTTTTGAAAAATTAATTGTAAGCCTAGGTCTACAATTACCTGAAATTGTGGTGAATCGAACGCTAAACATAAAGCAACTCACTCACTCACGCCTGCACTATGTTCATATATACATTTGGCGTTCCATAGATGATGGTCCTGCGTTTGCCAGCCGTGCAAATTTGGTCCCACGTTTTCCAGTCCTGCGTTTTCCGTTCCCGCGTTTTCAGTCGCCCCGCCCCAGCAAACGTGTCTAATTTAGCATAGCACACGTGCTTCCGCAGTAAGCTCCCTCGTGGATATACGCTCAACTGCCTCCGCCGATATATTTGTTCATTTAATTGGCGGCTCGCAGGGCCTTCGTCGTGTAATGAATCCCACGGTGTATGGTGGCGTCCCCCTGCAGACAAGCTTTCTCTTCTGCTATTCAGTCGAATCGAGCACAATAGTTCTGCAATCAGCAACGCTGCTGTAGTGGCGATTTATACGCGCCGAATTATACTAAAGTTTGCTCAAAACATCGTCAGCATACGATTCGGACGGTAATGGGAAAATATTGCAATTTCATGCAGTAGTGCTTTTTATTTGTCTGCGGATATGGCGTTTGCTGCTTAAATTTTTCTACGTTTAATAAAATATGTGAAGTATTAAGCTGCATAGGCTTACAACACAAACTTAGTCTTGCTGCGACTTTAAAAAAAGATTACACATTGCTAAATTAAAGTGTCATGATTCAAGTTATCCTAAGATTATATGCGAATCATTCGGCCTATTGCCGAAACTGTTCTGCGTGCCTATCTTGAACGTCGTTACTTCACAGACGCATTTAGTTTCAAAGTCGACAACTGCAACAAATGGTTTGTTACAGTTTGTCGTGTAGAACGCTCATCATCATTCAGTGAGCCCGACGATCGGTGATTCTAACGATGTTGTCGGCGCACTGAGCTGTTTTCCACATCATCAGCCGACTGACCCATGCGAGTGGACCATCGGCCGAAATAACGTCATATTTCAGAACCATTAAAGCGACGACGGCGACACAACATGGCGGTCGACGAACACGACCCTACAGTCAATGGCTCGCCTGCTACAGCAGCTGCGATGGCACTAGTCGGTTCGATCGCTGCCCAGCGCTGTTCTTATATCGGGGCGACTGAAAACGCGGGAACGGAAAACGCAGGACCATCGTCTATGGAACGCCAAATGTATAGAAACATCGTGCATGCGTGAGCGTGAAATACAATTAATACACATGTGATATACATGCTCCAGTGTGCTTAGCGTTCAATTCACTTTAGTTGTACGTTAATATACAATTATTTTTCAAAAACTGTTTGTAGTTCTTTCAGCCAGTAGTAGAAAAAATGACTAACATTTAATTATCCTATCACGTAAAGCGCTTTAATAATTTCTGTTTAAGTTCACGATTGCTGTAGATAACCTGCGCTCGCCTGACCGTAGGTAACTACAACACGTTTCTTTCAACACTGGTGCTATCCATCGGCCATCCGCGAACTCGATTTCGTTATGTTTCGCTATCCATACGCAGGCCGTTCCCATGTTTTTCACTGCCGCGTTTTCAGCGACCCTCTTATATCCACAGCGCGCGCAGAATTAATCGCTGCAATTTTGGCCACGATCGAGCTGGCTGCGTGATGGACTGCTGGCGTCACGGTGTTGACTAGTGCGTCCACGCCTGACCTCTAACTTGACCTCGCATCGCTCTGCTGCGCCAACCAGCCTTTTGTTCGCTCGCTCCTATGTTACGAGAGCGTCGTCTTTTATCTGTCGTTGATATCGCAGCAAACCATTGTATCCAACCGTCCTATAGAGAGACTGTTTTTTTCTAGTTCTCGACTTCTCATTGCTAGCACTCGTGTGCAGTTTCAAATGATTTGTTTTACCGTACTGAATAGTTTGCTTTACGCCTTTTTGACCAGTTTTCAATAATAAAACTTGTGAAAATAATAATTAATGATACGAAACGAAAACACTTTAAGTTAGGCAAAGAAACTGACTAGTGGCAAGTCCAACGGGCAACAACACACTGTGCTATCTTTTTTTGAGTGAAAAGACTGAAAACACGATATTTTTGGGTATTGTGCGCTTAGCAGTTACGATGCCTTCGCCACTTTGCCGAGCACGATGCCGTAACAGACTGCGTTTTGAAGAAATGCATTTATTCGTGAGCTTTGTTCGTTTGGTTGCAGCAACAGCCGACACGCGTGTCGTTCTGTCGGTCGCTGTGCCGACACTGTCACTGGAAGTGTCTCGTGCTGAGTCTGCTGGTCTTCTGCTGTCTGGTGGCCCTGGCCTGGTGCAAGCTGAGCGTCGTCAATGACGTCACTAACGGAACGCACGGGGGCGCGGGAGGACTAGTCCACGCCTGCGACGACAGCTACGTCTACATCCCGGTGGCGTTCGTGCTCATGATGTACATTGTCTACCTGGTCGAGTGCTGGCACTGCCGACTCCGCGCTCAGCTGGACGATCGTGTCGACGCCAGGGCCGTGTACGAACTCATCAGACAGCTGACCGACGCGACGCCAATCGTCTGGTGGCGAGCCATCTGCTACCACTACGTGCGTCGCACTCGGCAGGTCGCACGGTACCGCAACGGCGACGCTTTCTCATCCACACAGGTGCGTCGCATAAAAAAATATAGGCCCCTAGTGTTAGCACTAAATACCGCACTGCTCTAATGGGTAAGCGAGTACGCAGTACGCCATTCCAGAGAGCGCGGTATCGTACTTAAACCACACGCAGTCGTTTGCTTTGTAGCGCATGACTGCAGCCGAAAGTTGCGAAAACTGTTGCAGTACGAGCGGAGTATGGTTTAAGTATTGTTACTGCAGTTTGATGACATTCTACGTTGATAAACGTCACTCAGAGAATTCCGTGTCGCTATATGAACAAGAACCAAAGTAATTTGGTTAGAGGCGGAATCACCGATCAGTGTTGCTACCTGGTGAATCATAAAATATTTTTACGCAAGTCCGAAGCAATTGCCTGTTTTGGCTGGGGTTCGACTCGAAAATTTAAAATATTCTTTTTACCTGGGGAGTCAGCTCCCCGCAACTAATATATGTGATTGGACCCTACTGCCGAATAGCAGTTAAATACGTCAACGGTTTAAGTAGGATATGCACTAATGTGACAGAGGGCACGCGAACATACCAAGCTACGGAAAAATGCGTATACGAATAAGCGGAATCGCTTGCGGTGCAAGACACAATTCCACCCAAAAGGCTTAGTAGATATTTGACAGTATTCGTTCGCTGCTATCAGCGAAGCCTATTGCACCGTTGTACGTTTTTGTGCTTTGTTTTTATTACGCGTTTTCTTCCTCGCCAGTGGCTGAAAGAACGGTGAATGTATTTTTAATGTATTTTGCGAGATCGTAACCTGTGTTACGACGTGTCTGTTACTGTGGTAGGTCTACTACGAGCGGGTGAACTCTCACGTGGCCAGCGCGGTGTACGACTTCCGGTCTGCCGGTGTACGCGATGTATCGCGCCGTCTCGTCGACCTCGAGAAGAGACCGTGCACCCGGGTCCGCTTCACGAAGCGTTTCTCGTTCGCCAGCGTGGACGCCGAGAACGACTATGACAGGCAGAGGTCGGAGTTCTTCAGCTCGTACGAATGCCGCGACGACTACATGGAAACGCGCGAGGGCGTCGACTTCGACGGCAACTACGAGTACAGGGACCGCGTCGTCGTATTCGCTGATCCGTCCAGGTTAACTAACCTACCACTACCATGATGTCTTCTATCGTCTACGCTTGCAAACGTTTCAGGGAAAATTCCGACAAAGTCCGGTGCTTTATTATTAATATAGCGCGGCTTACATGAGAGTCAGTCCCGAGAACACGCAGAAACGCTTTGCGGTCTCGGACGTTGCAGCAGATTGGCATGAGCTAATGATACCGCAGCGCACTATGCGGTCATTCATTGCTCGCGCCAGCGAACAGCTAGATCCGCAGTGCAGCCAGCAGATGTACCACCACCCCGATCAGTCACTCTAGTGCTTTATCCCCTAGCCCGTAAACTAACACAGTAGCACAGTATTTATTTTTTAAAATGTGACAAACGCACATTAGTGAGTTAAGCATCACACAAATGGTCATATCCCGCTGAGCCCTGGGAGTCAGGAGTTGACACGAGTATGCAGTAGGTTAGGTTAGCAACTTGTCCAAGGCTGTTTGCAAATTCATTTTTCTGCATCGTGTAACTTGCTCTTTGCATATTGCATAAGAGATACTGTAGTTGCTTGCACTGTCTGGTAAACTGGTGGCCTCCAGTTGTTAGTAGTAAATTATCCGGCGTAAAATGCATGTTATTCAGGCCATAGATGTAAAAAAATATGTTTTTTAAATAAAAGCATAAAAACATGTTTTTATGGTTTTTATTTGCAAATGAATGATTCACGCTAAACGAACGCCGCCGATGTCGTGCTTGCAGAGTTCCGTGGTATCTGTCGCGGTGGGTGTTCTGGTTGGCGTCCGTCGCTCTGCTATCGTGGCCACTGCGAGTCTTCATGCAGTACCGGATCGCATACGTCCATTACTACATCCACAAAGTGTTCGGAGTCGGCGGTAGTGGCAGCGCCTCGCAGCAGCAACGTACGGATCCCGACGCCATTACGTCCAGTCGCAGCGACGTCGCACTGTCTACCCAGAACGCGCTCATTCCCAGCTACTCGGAGGCGATGCGAATGGACCACTGCGGCAGGACTAACGTTGAACTCGGCTCCGAGGCGCCTGATGGAGGTTCAGTTGCACTGCTGCCGCTAGTGCGTGGATGCCACGTTCGTACCAGTTTGCTTTCGGCGTCGGCAGGCCGCACGACGGTGTACGGCACAGCCATCTACGACCACGGCGCCGGGCGAGCTTTCTTCCAGCCGTCGACTCTCCATCGCTCTCAGCCGGTGTCGGCGAGGGAAGGGGAGGGCGGCGTGCCGGTCGGCTGGCGGTCCAGACGACGCGAAGCCGCCCGGGTACACAAGCGCAAACGTCGACGAAGTTACGCCGAGGCGGTGGGCGCGCCGAGCGGCAGCGACACGTCACTGGCGATAGATCAGCAGGTGCGACGACATCAACGACGTGGTGGTCGCAGAACGATGACCTCTGATGGTGCTGACTCGGTCGGCGTCGGTCGAATGAGTACGTCCATGTCGACGCCGGAGTCGTTCGAGAAACTGCAGAACGCGTCTGCCTGGCTCGAACAGCTGCGTCCCGTCAAGTCCTTCATCGAAAGCGGCGCCCGGTCAGCCATCAGCGAAGCCGACGTCGACGACGACGGCGACAACGGCGATTCATCGTGCACGGCGTTAGACTCAGCCCACGCCACGAGTGCCGCTGCTTCTACCGCTGTCGTCGTTCCAGCGTCAATCAGCGTCAGATGTGAGCCGCCGGCAGCACAGTCGGCGTACGACGTGGTCGGGCGACGAGTCGTGATGCGCTCTCGACGCAGCAGGGACTGGCCCGACCACGTCCTCGACGACGACGCCGCTGACGACGAAGACGACGATCTGCCGCCTTCTTACGAGGACGCACTGCGCATGCGTGTAAACGCCGCGGGTATTCTGCTGGATGACATATCGTCCGTGTCGACCACGTCCACTTACCTGTCGTCAGAGCCGGGTCTCGGAGACACGCCGCGACGCTGGAAGGCGTTCGTCCGGCGTCCTACGTACGCCATCATCAACCCGCCGCCGTTCCACGTCGAAACATCTCTCTAACTGTCCGCCACCTGCCGGGCGTCATCGCTTCAGCTGTGATGTTAACATTTAACTTGTGAGCTGTGTATAACTGAAACAACGCCAGTGTCTCGCTTAGACCCTATCATCTCAGTCCTTGATTAGTAGCCCGTTTTGCGATGTAGCTGACTCGACGAACTTGCATGACGTCCGTTCCGTTCGTCGAGCTAGCTTCATCGTGTAAACGTGGTATATATAACGCACATTGTTACGTTGTTAGCGGTCCATTCTTAAGCCATTCGCAGTTCTGTTGTATATGCCTAATAAAATTGACGAAGTTCACAACGTTGTAGTGAGTGATGTCCGTTGGCACAGCTGACACGTTAGGTAGCAACAGCAGAAGCAGACCAGCCAGAGTAATAACCCGTTTACACGATCAAGCAAACATCGAGCAATTAGAGCGCACGTCGTGCACGTGCATTTTAAATACTTAAATTGCTTGATGTTTGCTCGATCTAGTTCTCTAGCACGACTTAACTGTCCATCTATAGAGCTAAGTCAATCGACATACTTGTGCTATACAAATTCCGTTATTATGATAATTTAATCATTATTATTATGGCATTTGGTCTCGTAGTCTCTTAATTCGAGCATTAACAAATTTTTTTTGGTGTAATGTATCCATTGCACGATCCAGTAAGCTCCGAGACGGTGTGGGTTATTCTTTCTAAAAAGAGGCTTCACATTAAGATCTTCTATCTGCATAAGTTTTATTTGGGTTAATATAAAACTGAGTATAAGCACAGCAGCAGCGATATGACCAAGATCAAAATCTCTGATCCATAGACAGCAAGAAAAAGACACCAAAACAAAGACCTAAGATTTCAACTGCTACAGTACAGAATGGATGCACAACAAGAATAATACATAATGTACACCAGCAGTTTCTACAGAAAACAGACATAAGCAGATATTTTTCATTTTTTATTTCAGCCTGCATTGCGAATGTTATGTAACAGTTATGCCACTTAACCTGCCACTCTAAAACTTTAAAAAGCCAAGACTGGTTTTAATTCGATTAACAACACTAAGATCAAGTAAGACCAACATAATAGAATATAAAGCCAAAACCAAGAGAAGCACACCATGTTACTAAAGATCATTACTGATTGTCCACGATCACATTATCTTCTGTATATCAAGGCCAGATGACTTGCACTGGAGTCTGGAAGTACTGTTTACTCTTCAAAGAGAGTTGTATCAAGACAGAGTATCTATTCAGATGAGTGATCATGCGCATTTTTCATGACAATAAGCCTAGTCCTTTAGCCTCGTTATCGATAGATAAACCCCTCATATATACCATAACAAACCCAATGCATTGACTCTAAATCAGTGGAAATGTTTCTCACATGTCTCTAGGACTGAATTAAATTCTATGTCAATATGAACAATTGCACAGAGCACAGAGCTGAATGGCATATACGCCATTTGCAGCTGTTCAACGAAATAAAGCGTAAACTGTATAACCATATAATGCTGTTGACAAATTGCACAAAAACTGCAATATATGCCAACAGGATGGAAAGGATAATTTTGCTATATTTAACTCACATTTGCGTGAATATATGAATAGGGCCCACAGTTTTCCGAGGACCGCAGAATTTTGAGAAGAGCCACGGAATTTTGATATTTCACCGGAATTTTGCAGAAGTTGAAAATTGGCTGGCGATTAGTATGATTTTTGACCTGTTGACGTATTTTTATCACGAAAAAAATCAAGCTGAACTGCCAAAAGCTGTGGGCCCTACTAATAGCTATCACAATATGGCACAATCGTAAATAAATGTAACACATCTTGACAAATTGCACTTTTAAAACAAAAAAGGTAGGTAACTTTCTTTGTCCACTGCTAGCATAACTCAGCACAATGTCACTATGCCAGCCGGCCTGTCAGAAACTAAAAGTTTCTAAACAAAATATATCTCAGTTTACTTACAAATAGAAGGCTGAGGTGAGCCATGGACTTTGGGTGATTTTGCTGCCGTAAGCCGCAGAATTTTGTAAATTGGCCCGCAGAATTTGGCAAAATTTTCCGCGGACAACTGTGGGCCCTACATATGAAGAACATTCGAGTAATAATCAACCGTTAAACTGTACTCTATGCAATAAGCCATGTATCGGCAACGTTTCTGATGTCAAGTGTTCATATTCATATGCAACATTATACACTGCCTGTTATAATGGTAGTCTGATTACAGCAAACACAACTGATGCCAACGGTTTAAAATGCTAAATTACCAGGTCTTCTGTCAGCTATTATATATCGAGTGCAGATTTTATAGACCGTTAACAGGCCTAAAGTAAAGATGAATAATGCTTGTTATGTTGCGTACATATCCCGAGCATGGCACACAACCAGTTTGTTCGCATGCTGATGGAAAGAACCCCATTGTCACTCAGAAATATAAAATACACCAGAATGCACCATTTTGAAAAAAGAAATTCAAAAATTTTCTCCCTAGAGGGGCCCAACGAAAATGTTTGGAGGAGCATGAGAATGTTTCCCCAGGCCTCGCTGTGGCTCTTGATGGGCCTGGCTACTGACTCCACAATGGTGCTATGCTGTGTTTAACAGGCTTTTGATGAGATTTACTCAGCAAATCTAACAAAAGAATATTAAGAAACTTTAGCTTAAAATAGGTCAGTCATCAGAACCAGTTGGTCACAGCAGATGAATAAGACAACTATTTCAAACATGAAATAATCCAAAAAGTCAAGAAATGCAGGCTACTACACAGGATCGTCCACCTAGCAATACATTAAGTACAACACACGTATGTACACTGTACGCCATGAAACCAGTCCGTGGAAACAATAATGAACAAATGCACGTACTATTCAACTATTCAATTCATATGTGTCACTGCTGTATGAAAGACCACCAGGAGAGCAGCTTTCATGCTACAGAATGCACTCCGCACATATGAAAATAAGCTACGCATGTACGATTATGCACATATCCATCCGTATACTGTATATGGAGAGATACATGCAGAAAAAGTGAGTGAGTAGGGTTTTACGTCCCACCTGACACAGTAAAGGTCATTTCGGGGACAGCCTTTCCAAGCAATGCACATAGAAATAACAACGGAACAAAAAATTTAACCTTTACAGAAAGTCCAACATGCGTATATGACAATGCTGCAGTAGTCTAGCATCCACTGTTTGCAATAGGGACACGCAGACAGTTGCCCGTGCAATGCATTAAACTGGACACCATTCAATTTATACGCGGCTCAGCTAATTCACAATGCATTCTCAGACAATACAGAAATCCTTACAGCAGTAAATTCTCATAAGCTGTCACATGAAGGCAAGTTTAACAGGACAAAATTCGAAAGAGATATTGTGACATAAATGATAATGATAAATGGCACAAAATGAGGCTACCACTAGCACCACACGCTGACAACAGTGCAACACATGGACCATCACATGGGTATAACTGCACTTTGATCGCTGGAATGCTCTGCGGATTCTCCATATTGCGAAAGCAATAAAACTAGCAACAGTGTCAGGGGCATTGTCGGCATGCTATTCAATGCATGACAACCACTGCGTAACCAATCAGGGCGAGGCTGTCTATAGCTAGTCTCTTTTACTAGAGAATGCCAGAACTGCTGCGATGACAATCGGCATTGCACAGTCATTCTAAAAAGTATAAAGATGTAGTCTAAGACACGTGGTCACCATTTGGATGATGAGTTCATAGTAGCATCGTGTAGTTATTATATTGCTGTGTATGCTGTCGGGGCCTTGACGATGATGACGCGCTGCATTTGAAGTGAATACATATTATTATATTTGCTTGCTTGCTTTCTTTCTGAACACACTGACATTTACACCGCAATCCTTTCCTAGCTTACTGAGTGGCTTACCTCATGGTTGCTTAGAAAATACAATCAGTAGACCATCATACATTAGAATAACACCAATTAGTGCAGAAGCTATCAACAGGTCAGTGCCGGTACTCACCCAAATGGCACACAATACATAGGCTATACATATTATACTGGTAACAAAAATTCTTGAAAAGAATTCTTGTAAACGACTACTATTAACTGTACAATAGGCACTGTAACTGCAGCTTGCAAAAAACCACAGGCAGCAGAACAGCTCTTCAATTCCAACGAATGTTACTATTACTTTCACAACTGTTCAGAATACCGAAATGCAAACAAGTGCTTTGAGATAACATATCAAACTGCATATAATCATTCATGGCAAAAATGGATGTACTGAAATAAAATTACATATTTTGGGTTTTCTTTTGTTATCATTCAACAATACAAAACATCAACACATTTCCGTTGACAGTCAAGTCCATAGATTAGAAAAATAAGTTTCTGTCGCAAGATTTGCAGCCCAATCGGAAAAATGTGCATAAGTCAATATAAATGAGTTGATCTGAAAACTGAGTTGAAATGAGCAAAAAACAGCACTGTGGCAGCAATTTACTAATGCCATCGGATAAAATGTGAAACAATTTCAGTGATGTAGCGATGTCTGCCAATAAATTCCTACTGCTCTAAGAAAGCACTGGAAACATGTAACTAGACTGTAACATTATAACTGTCAACAAGAATATACATCACAGGACAAATGGAGAAATAAAATTCAAAGAAGCAGACGACAAATAAATAACACCCCACCATCAAACACATGCAGCAAAGTTTATGACTGGTGTTACTAAAATACGTAAAAGGCGCAACTGCAACTGGGAAAACCATGTGACACTAAAGCCAAATTAAACATGGATAACTGATGTCAAACAAATCAAGTTAAAAAATGCAACTGCCCTATTATAATCTACCAATAGTGGCACATAAAAAAGAGAATGTTACTGCAACGTTGTTAACAGAACTTAGTACAAGCCAAACTATCACTTTTCACCATAAAGTGACGCGAAACTACATAAAAGTAGAATCGGGTTCTGCTATA
>Ga0209454_1003243_pt1 | contig 11529 bp, 8 predicted proteins | sample WorMetHERISLAND1_2_FD_187400 | JGI IMG/M metagenome (GOLD analysis project Ga0209454, IMG submission 187400) | Marine gutless worms symbiont microbial communities from Max Planck institute for Marine Microbiology, Germany - Olavius geniculatus... | ecosystem: Host-associated > Annelida >...
GTTTTGAATATTGAAAATCGTTTTCAGCTAATCATTCTTGTTTATTCAGGACACAATGTAGTTCGGTTGGTTGGTCTCGAATGTGCTCTTATTCTACAGCGTGGACCAATAAACAATGTGGCACTTTACTTTTGTTCATGCATTCGCCATTTATTAATCGATTTTCGAAAATTTTTTTACTGGCACACTCTAGACAATTTGCATTAATGTGATTATTTTATATTGCACAACACCATAAATGTGTCTCTACACTACCTTGTGAAATATACATGTAAGAAAAGCTAACGATAATAACAAAGATTTAGGTAAATAAAAAACACTTTAGACCAACATTGCAGTGAATGATTCATATGACACTAACACAGTCTAGTGTCATATGGATCATTCACTGCAATGTTGGTCTGAAGTGTTTTTTTCAGTTCTACTGAAATGTTTGTTTGTTATTATGGTTATATATGCATATTTCATTTACATTTGACAAGGTAGTGTAGAGATGTATTTACGGTATGGTGGGATGTATAATAATCACATTATGCAAATGGTCTGCAGAGTGTGCCAGTGGAAGAATTTTAAAAATTGGTAGAGCTGTCACATTAACACATTAATTAATGCATAATTGCATTAATAAATTAATGTGCGTTAAAAAAATTAACGTGCGTTAAAATAATTAATGCACATATGTCAATTTATGTTAATTTACTAAATTCCATGAAGCGAAAGTTCCAATATTCCGTTAGATTGCGGTTATTTGACAATCGAATAAATTCAAGTAACCAAACTGTAGTTGCTGTTCTGTCACTACTGGAAATAAATAATTATTTTGACCTCAGGCTAGTAGATTTCTGTGCTACCTATGACGGCAGTTATTGTTCATTATATGTTTAAAATGTGTTTTTAACTTTTTATATTCTACAGGCGAAGCACCCCAAACGTTGCAGGATTCGGGGTAACTTACCCCCTACTCTCCATCTGCGATGGGCCTGGGTGAATTAATAACACATTGGTTAATGTGTTAAAAAATTAATTAATGCAGTGCGTTAATGCGTTGAAAAACTAATGCTTTGACAGCTCTGAAAATTGGTCAATAAAAAGTGGTCAGTAAAGTGCCACGTTTTTTATTGGCCCATGGTGTATTATTTTCTAGGCTGTTATGGGTCCACATAGTGTATTATTTCTGCCAGTGGAAATAGTTTATATTATTCTTTACCCATTTGTCTGGGAATAATTTGCAGATGGTTAGATGTATATCATAGTGAAATTATTCTCAGCGGCTGTTATTGACTGTGAATTACGCTAATATTGTTTTTTTTCTGATTGTGGAATCAGTTTTGTGTGAAACGGATGTTAGTTTGGTTAGCTTTAATTCCGGATTATATCTGGAAGTTCACTGACCACATATGTGTCCGTCCGTCTGTAGCTCCAATGCTGACCCAGGCACGAGCAAAGCTCATTGAAGAGGTCAGTCAATATTGATTTTTTTCTTTTGTTTTTTTTTCAACTAAAATCGTGCATAATATAAGATAGACATATGCTTTGAATTTTGTGATGAATTGGTCAATAATTTCTGTAATTCTACATGGTGGGCCATATAAAACGTGGCATTTTACTTTTGTCCATATCTTTGCCAGTTATTGACTGATTTTCAAAATTCTTTTACTAGCACACTCTGCAGACAATTTGCAATAAAGTGATTATTATATATATCCCACCGCTCCGTACATGCGTCTCTACACTACATTGTGAAATATAAGTGAAATAATGATTAGAACAAACAGACATTTAGGTAAATAAAAGGAAAAAATCACTACAAATTAACATTATGGTTCGTGATCTGTATGGCACTAGACTGTGTGGGTCTAATCCAGTTTAATGTCATATGGATTATTCACTGCAATGTTGGACTGAAGAGTTTTTATCATTTGCCTCAATGTTTGTAATATTGTTAGTTTTTTTACGTATATATTTCACAAGGTAGTTGCATTTATGATGTCGTAGGATACATGATAATCTCATTATTGCATATTGTTTGCAGAGTGTGCCAGTGAAAGAATTTTGAAAATCGGCCAATAATTGGCGAAGATATGATCAAAAGTAAAATGCCACGTTTTTATGACCCACAGTATATTATTTTTTAATCATAATTCTCTCAGAAATACTCCGTGAACAACAACTTTTCTTAACCAACACTGCTTAGGGCGGGACAGTTCTTGTGATACTACTACTTTTGTTGGGTAAAAAACTGTAAATTCCTTCCGAGGAATAATTTTATCAGGGTGGCACTGATCTTGATTTCCCAATTTCCTTAGCCCTCAGCTAGACACTAGTCTACACTGCAGGGTGACCATATTGCACAGTGTGTTCAGCTTTTGCTGTTACTCACTGCACCTACCCACAGAGGGATGGCCAGGCTGAGTTGACCTGAAACGGCTGGTTACAGCCATTGCATGGTTTATATGTCTGTCTGTCTTAGTACTAACTTATCTCGGTTGATGTGACCACGAATGTTACCAACTAGGCCAACTGCCAGTTTCAGTGAATATTTGGTTTGGAATGATTTTCTATTACGACTGGTTCTTGTTTAAGTAAATTATGTATGTATGTACATTTAATAATCTGTTTTTGCAGCTACAGCGTGGCATGGGACAGAGTGTAAGATTAGTCCAATTTTCCTCTCTTTCATAAACGTCATTCTTCTACTCTGCCGCAGTGGTGTTATGGTTAAAAAAAGTAAACAGGCAGGAATTGGCAATTTTTTGACAGATGGTAAATTTCTGATGGAATTCTAATGGAAAGTTTCAAATTTCCGACAGAGAAGATTATGGGTGCTCAGAATTTTTTATCTGCCTGTAATTTTTTTATGTGTTTTTGTCCCAAATTTGGCATTTCTGCATGCAAATTTTTGGACAGGAAGATTTTTGTACAATTGTCTAACAGTCCGAACTTTTGGATGGGCCAGCTGGGTAGATTGTTTGAGCATGGAGTGTTTTTGGTTGGTGAATTTAGAACCATGGAGTTCGCGCGAAGCTAAGGTCGGAGGATGGAAATGACATCGACACCATGTTTGTTGACCGTCGAACTGTGCAGAAAACAGACCACAGCAGCAACGGCAACACGCTCGTACGAATGATAAATTTCTATGTCAAACCATCTCGGCTTTTTCTTTGCACATAAAGATAGTAGTTAGCCTCAGACAGCGTCACTATAGCTCTAATGTCAGTTTGGCTGCAGCCTAAAGTGCAAATTTTGACTGGGAGTTTTGACCCCAAATTTCCACTTTTATGTGGACTAGGGGCTTATGTTTGATTGTGAGTATAAATTCCCCCAAGGGTGTGTTCACACAGACATGAGTACGGCTACGGGTCCGGGTTTTTGTTTATGGACCGTAGAAGCTTCACTCGTACGAGTGGAACGTTCACGGTCACTTGTAGAAGAACATAACTCAACACGTGTCAGCCATTTTGAATGAAATTGAATCGAGACAATGCTTCGCCATTAAAACAACAATATTCCATCACATCGCTAATAATTTTGCTAACCCTAACACCTCTAATGATGAACAATTGTACAGTGACGTCAGTTCTGACATCAAATATGCACCACAGCTTTTGTACATTATATTATTGTTATTTACGGGTAGTTTACTTCGCATGAGTTGGATAAAAACATGACCTGCACAGAAAGTACTCGTACGAGTGAAATTTACAGGTAACCCATACTCGTATGTATGTGAACGGCCGCCATTGTAATACACGCAAACTCGTGTTTGCCGGAACTCGTATACGGGAACCCGTACAGTGCCGGACTCATACTCGTGTCTATATGAATGCAGCCTAAGTGCTAGTTGAAGCCAGTATGGAGCTAATACTAATGCTAATACTGGTGTTTTGGCCATATCATGCCCAGATGCGACTACAGAGTTAAGACAAAATTGTGAGAGAGTTATGATGTTGTAAAATCAGCTTCCAAAATTTGGATAGGACATTTTTACGACATTCTTACGACGTCGTAACTTGTTGATTTATGACAAAGATACGACAAAGTTGTGAGGATTTTGCGACGATTTTAGGATTGTCTTATGATGTTTTGTAAGTTAGGTCCCAGGTAGTCAGCATTACTGTGTCACTCTGTTGACTTTTTGCCATTGTCTTTAAGTCATGAAGTATATATTTTTGATAATTGGTAAGCATGCTGTTACTTGTTACTTATTACAAACTTATAATTCTGCAGAATAAATCACATTTTAGTTCATTGTGTTTTTAATTAAGTCGTTAGAACTTTTATGGAGGCAACAATTTGGAGCATTTGTGTGTGTATAACGTGTATCTATCTATGTCTGTAGGTGATATGTACTGAGGGTAATTCCGGCTTCTATGAGGTTGGTTGCATGTGCACTCCGTTGGAGGCTGGCTATTCAGTGCTCGGCTGGAATCATCCCGGCTTTTGGGGCAGCACCGTAAGCTACTCACTCATTCACTGTAGTCTGAACGGCATTAGTCCAAACAGCATGGCTGTCAGAGATAGGGTTTTTTATAGGTTAGGGACAGTGATAGAGTTATGAATAAGGGTAAATTGCATGGCTATGGTGGACTGAGTTATAGCCAATTTCGATTCAGTGCCCCTTTGGACTGGTGACCAGTCACTGTTTACTGCTAGCACTGTCTGCATAGATTCTTTTACTTGAGTCTGTATAACTCTGTACTTAAAAGGAGCTAGCTGCAGTGTTTAGTATTTTACAAGCCAGTGAACTGAACTGCCAGAACTGGGATCTTGTTTACAAAAGTTTCTCAGTACAGGGTGTTCCAAAAGTGGCGCAAAGTTTACATCATCACAATTTTGCAACCACATCACGGAGTCATGCGGTTTTTACGCGCGTGAGCAGCTACTGCTTTCAGTGCGTCTTAGCCATCGCAATGCAGTCCATCTATTCGTCTGTCTGTCTTTTTGTCCGTCTGTCACACGGGTGGATCAGTCCAAAACGGTCCAAGCTAGGATCACCAAATCTTTATCGTCTGCTGCCTGGAAGACTCTAGTTTTAGGAACCGTAAAGATTTTCTATAAATTCGAAGGGGGTCACCCCGAATGGGGGCAATAAATGGGAGGGGGTAGGAAAAATAGCAATTTTTAGCCAACAAGTCGCTGTATCTCAGAAACGGTGCGAGATACGGCCTAGGTTACTACTAATCACTAATAGGAAGTCGTACACTGGCTCTCAATTGCCACCGAATTCAATGAACTTGGATGAGCTTGAACATCAAAATAGGGGTTTTTATGGATTTTTTGGCAATTTTTGGCTGCGAAACACATTTCAAGAGCGAATTGCGCTGAAATAAATTGAGATAGACATGGAGAAGCTGCATATGAAATTTTTGGCATTGAACGTAGATTTTGACGGTCCAAGTCCCGATTTTCTGGGTTCAAGCAAACTGGCGCACGAGGGCATCAAAGAGCAGTACCCCCCGTAAAATTTGTTATTTTATCATTGTTGGCCAGTCTTTCATGAAAACGGTTGCAGATAGGCATGGGCATGCTACCTATCGCAACATGCACTAGTAACGAGCTTTTTAGTTGTATCAACATCGATGACTTGGAAAGACCCTAAACTTTCAAAATAAGGGAGTTTTATTGACTTTTGCGATCTTTGACTGCAGCGCACACTCCAAGAATGAACTGCGACAAAATGACTGGAGATAAACTGACAGTTTGCGAACAGGAACTGCTATAGGCTTTCGCGCGTCTCGTGAGCGTTAGCTCAAATTTGTCAGTTAAATGTTTAGAAAGAAATTCTTTACATGACAAAAGTACGGCTGCAAAATTGTGCCGTTTTATTTTTGGAACACCGTGTATTCATAACATCTTTCTAGGTTGTTGCTAGATTTTCTTAAGTCATCTCATTAGGTGTCCTAGTTTTTTGCGTAAGTTATTGCTCGGTTGTTTTCCTGGCTATTTTCTGTAAATCGTGTTATCTTTCTAGGCTTTTTTAGCATTAGAGACTATTTGCGTATGTTTTGTTTAGGATTGACCTAGGGAGGGAATTTTGTGAATTAGGGCTAACCCTACACTGAACTGAACGCACCTGCAGTTCAATGAGCTGAATACTCAGTAAGTAAGTAAGTAAGCAATTTGTGTACTAGTTCTTCAACTGTAGACAAGTTTTGAATGGTCTTCTTACGAAAGTAGAACTAGAAGTAGAGTGTTCTGCTTTCAAGATAGTCCAAACAGATGGATAAATACGAAAAGGTTGACAACAACACAGATGCTCTGTAACTTTGAGGTGGGTTTTCCATAAAGAGCTACTGGGTGGGGATATGCAGCTTTTTGCCTTTTTGATTTTGGCCTTTTTGTTGTGCGTTGACTTTCTGCGGAATTTTTTACCATTTTTTTCGCTTCATTGTTAAGGCAGCATGGTCGGACAGTGGACACTCCTAGCGACAGCTGGGCTTTTTGTTTTGTGTTTTACCGTTTTGATTTTTTCTGTGTATGCGTAAGGGTGCTCCGTTGCCAAGTCAGGAGCAGAACGCTGTGAATGCCGTTATGCAGTATGCTATAAATGGACTCGGCTTTCAGCCAGAATCGATCGTCCTGTTTGCGTGGTCTATTGGCGGTTACGCTGCCTCATGGGCCGCTATGAACTACCCAGACGTCAGCCACGTGGTCTGTAGTCAGAGTTGTACGGTAGTTGTAGTTTTAGAAGTAGTATTTGTAGTAGTAGTAGACAGTTCAATACGTTATGATAAGTTGTAAGTTTACCCAGGTAAATTACAAAGTATTGAAAATGTTTTAACCAGAAATGAGATGAGACAAAGTGAGCTGAAAGTTCTGAGAAATGGGAGAGCTGGAAGTCTGGGATAGGAAAAATTGAAAAGGAAAGAAATAACAACAACTGAAACTAGAAAAAAATGTAACCAAGTCCAGATGTGTGTGAAATTAGTAATTTTCATAATAGCAGCAGTAGCATAAACCTGGATTTTAGTCGATGTTTTCATCTAGTTTTTATCATAGTTTGAGTCACAATGATACTTCAGATGAAGTATGGTTCATGGTATTTATTGTAAGTGATGTTGGTGTACTGATGCTATTTGTAAGCATTTGGTTCTGTTGGAGCTAATATTTATTTGCTCGGAAATGTTTAATTTTTGTGCATTCATTGGGCGACTTCACTTTTTCACTTATGACTTTTTGACTTAGACTTTCACTAAGCTAAAGCTGAACGTTAAAGTCTGTACTTAGACCAAAGTTCAACTAAACTTCAGTCTAAGTCTATAGACTGAGACCAAAACTTTGGTCTTAGTACCTACTTAGATTAAACTTTTGAAATCACTTCACCTTTTGACTTAAGTATTTACTTAGACCAAAGTTGAGGCTCAGTGAAGCTCTTAGCGAAAGTTCAAGTTAAAAACTTAAGTTGCCCGTTGTACACTGTTGTCTGTTTATTTGTTTGGCATTTTTAATGTTTTTTTTTGTCGAACAGTCTGGTAATAAATATCTGATTCATAAGTGCTGAATGGTGTGTGACGTAGGTATTGGATGCAACGTTTGACGACATTTTGCCGCTGGCTGTCGTTAAGCTGCCTGCCAGCTGGCGTGAGTCTGTCTGTCTGTCTGTCCGTCTGTCTGTGTATCTCTTTGCCACAAGCTGCATAGGGCGGCGCTGATCTCCATTTTCTTATCTCTCAGCCAGAAACCAGTTCACATTGCAAGGTGACTACGGATACGGGCCAGCCAGTGCATTACATGGTGTGCCTGCTTATGTCCCAGCTTTCACTGGTCCTCATTGTGCCTACCCACGGAGGGTTAACCTAACCGTAGTTGACCTCATTACACCGCAGGACTTTATACCGCTGATGGTTCACCCGTCTCAGTACTAACCTGACTCAGCGTACAGTAACTTCGTTGATGCAACCAATGCATCTATGTTAGAAATAATGATAATAATAATTTTCCCTCGGGAATTGAGTACTGAGGGGTTAGAAAATAACATTGATGATGATAAATAATAATCATATTTATATAGCACAAGTGACTTAGTAGGTGAGATGGCTCTTAGATAGTGCACCATGTGTATAGAGATAGTTGTAAAGAAGTTGTTTTAGTGGGCCATTGTGTATAACCATGACGGGATGGATGTTAATGGCCACCATGTATATTAATGTGTGTTATGTATGCAGGAAGTGTGGTAGAAATGGCTGTTAGACAACATCTGAATCTGAACAATGCTGAACTTATCACCAGGTACAGGCTCAGGCTTACACTCCGAGTACTGTTGAGTTGCTGCTGTACATAAGTGTTGCCAGATTTAGGAAGTCGTGTCACCCAATGTTGGCAAAAAATAGTCCAAATCTTATCTTTTATACGCAGCCCAATGGATGCCAGTGATTTTAAGAATTCACCCCAAAAAGTATCAAGCAAGGTGCCAAAGCGAAATTTTAGGCTGCCAAAAGTCTCCCAATTGGTGCTTTTTGCCGAATCTGGGAACCCTGGTTGTGCGCTGTTTTGTTAACTACTTTAAATCATGAGAGCAACTGAAGCAGTTCAGAGATCAAGGGGGTCACCATGGTCAAATATTTTCCCCGAAAATGATAGCATATCTAGTGCATGTGTTGTTGTGCAGTCAGCAGATCAATTAATCACATCTGACGCCTCAGGCGCTGACTATAAACTAGGCCTAACCATAACCAAAAATTATTAAAATCTGATAATCCCTCTTCAAGTTAGAGTCAAAAATGTTGGGGATGTTTTCTTTCTGGACATGCTGTATATGTATGAAGGGCCTGCAGTTGCTTTCAAGTTTCAGGGCCCGGAAAGACCCTGATCCGGCCCTGCTACTAAGTAGATTAGATTTGAAGTTACACAGCAACTATCTGGAATAAATTTCTCAAGTACTGTTAGTTTCGTATTTTTGTGTTTACTTTTTATCCCACTAATGGCTGAAATAAAGATGTTTCTGTTTCATTATTGTAAAGGTTAACCTTTGTTATATTATGTGTTTGTGTGCATTCTGCCTTGAAAGGCCGTCCCTGAAATGACCTATACTGTGTTGGGTGGGACGTTAAACCCTACTCACTCACTCACTGTTTGAGTCACCCCAAAATGATGGCTAAATGAAGATGTTTTTTTCATTAATTTGTTTATGCACAGAAGAGACAGGGTTTCTACATTTCAGGGAAAACTAGAAAATGTCAGGGAATTTGTGTATTCAGGAAAAGGTCAGAGAAAAATATTATTTTTGAAAAGTCAGGGAAAATGATCTTGGATCATGCAGACTGCAGATGTCTGTGATTTTTTGCATCTCCAGATATTAAAAAGCAGGCAAATTTGCGGATTTCGTTAAACGTCTAAAGCCTAAAAGTGTTTTAGCTTCAGGGGGGCTTTGCTCCAGTAATACTGTTTCGTTACCTTATGCTTTAGTATACCATTTCTGACATTTGAGCGATAGGGTTATTGTTTCGACAAGTTCAGGGAAATTGTCATTTCATGACTGGAAAAGTCAGGGAATTTTGCTACGGAATATCTGTAGGAACCTTGTATCACTGAAGTAGCTGATGTATGCTGGTGCCTAAGTAAGTAATTAAGTAAGTAAGTAAGCATGTATTTAAATTGCACAATGTCAGCCAGTTACCGAATCTGTTGTAAGAGCTGCTGTCTCTAGTTGCTGGTATGCATTGAGGTATCCGGGTCCAGTTCTGCTCATCAGGCGACTTAAAGATGAAATGATCACCACAGTGTTAGTCGCCATATTTATTACTTTTTATTTTGATATCGTTTTATCTTGATCCAGTCGTTGTGAGTTTTTTGTCTGTTTGTGTGTTTCTTAGGGCTGGTAACACTGGTTAGCTTTTCAGAGATTGACAGGTTATTTATTCAAATATTAACTTGGTGAAAAAAAACTATTTGCTGATAATTTTACAAGAAAGTGCATATTTTAGTTATAAGTTATTCAGCTAACAGCTGTTGCGAATGTGCTGAAGTAGAATCCATACTCAAGTGTTTGGTTTATCAAGCCTTCTAATCATACAAATATGAATGAAATTAAGTTTTCTGGTGGATGTAGCTCACATATGATGCAAACCGGATCTATTTTCGGTGAGATGCAGCCAATAATTATTGTGGCTGCTACACCGCGGCCACTAATTGCTCATAGACACTGGCTCACACAACTCGATGCGATGCAAGCAAAATCGTTAAGCATTGATGTACAGGGTGCAGCAAAAAAGTAGCCCCTTAAAGTTTTTTGCTGTTTTCTCAGCAACGGTTTGGGTTTTTAATCTGAAATTTTGCAGATTTATTTTTGGAAATATTCCATGGCTAAATGCGAAATAAAATGTGATTTTATTACAAAATGACAGAGCTATAGACTTTTTAACATGACCGCCTACCAATTTTTCAGCATTAAAAATGTTCAAGCTACAACACTAATTCAGTGACATCATTAAAACAACACAGTTAACTGATAATCAAATGCCAGAATTCCGTCGTCACTGTGAATGTTCGAAGTGTCCACCACCAGCTCCAAGCTCCAACAGAAGCCTTCAATCGCTTACTTTGGTAAGTTTTTCACGGCCTTGTTGATAGGTCCTTGTAGCAGGTTGTTCCATTTTGATTTAAGCTTGCAGTAAGCCTCCAACATTGTACTCTACACCTGATAGTCCACTGGGTTTATATTCAGTGAATTTGGATGGTTACTGGTCCTTTGTGATGAAATCTGGACAGTTGGCTCGCAACCCCCCCATAGATGTAAAACTTTTCAGTAAATGAATCTGTAAAATTTCAAATTAAAATAAATTTTAAGCGATTGCTGAGAAAACAGCAAAAACACTTTGGGGGTTACTTTTTTGCTGCACCCTGTACACAGTTCTTGTCAAGTTAATGGTCGGCCTGTCATTATACCTGAGAGGGGTCTCATGAGCAAACTGTCACGATTCAAAACAGCATCTGTTCCTGGCAGCTACAGTACTACACTAACCATCACCATTTATCATTACTCAGCCCAAAAGCTGATACTCATTTTACCAACCCATGGAGGGTAGAAGGCTGAGTCGACCTAGGCGGCTGGCTTCTTTCTGAGATGGTTTACCTGCCCGCACACAGTCACCTGTCCAAGTACTATTCCAGCCCAGCGTACAGTATCTTCATTGGTTGGACACAACGTGTTGCCGCTATGCGAAGCCACCAACTTAACTGTCTGTCTGTCCGTCTGTCTGTCTGTAGAGATGCGTCGGTGTTGTCATCAAACCGAGGCAACGATCTCGTCATCAGACTCCTTCGAACACGGTCCACCACACTCTGATACAGTTGATAATTTAATAACAATACAAATATTGTCTTTTGTTCTCCATGTTTTTTGTCCTATTCTTCTGCATGATAGCTTCATTGTAAGAGATGCATTGCACATCTTGTAGTTGTTGACATTTAACTTTTTAACCCCCGGCATCTTTACTACTAGGGATGATACTAATTTTTGAGAAACAAAAAATGTTGTTATACCTCAACACAAAATGCCTGTATGCATAGATGTTTAAAACATTTTTTTAT
>Ga0209454_1003246_pt1 | contig 11525 bp, 8 predicted proteins | sample WorMetHERISLAND1_2_FD_187400 | JGI IMG/M metagenome (GOLD analysis project Ga0209454, IMG submission 187400) | Marine gutless worms symbiont microbial communities from Max Planck institute for Marine Microbiology, Germany - Olavius geniculatus... | ecosystem: Host-associated > Annelida >...
CCCAGTTGACGCTCGTGGTCTTCACAGCTTTGTATGCAAGAGAGCTCCGGGTAGATCAGCAAGACATCACGCTCTTAACGACTTGGTAGCTCGTAGCTTTGCTTCAGCCGGAGTTCCCGTCACTAAAGAGCCAGCCGTATTATTCCGATCGAACGGGAAACGTTTAGATGGCGTCTCATTGGTCCCTTGGAAGAGCAGCAAATCGTTATGTTGGGATGACACGGTCACTTGCCCATTGGCCGAGTCATACGTCGACAGAGCATCTCACCAGGCAGGCTCAGCAGCAGAGTTGGCAGCCACTCGCAAAGAGGACAAATATGTTGATCTTGGCGCCCAATATATCTTTGAGCCCATTGCCATTGAGACCTTGGGAGTTTTCAATGCATCAGCTCGCCAGCTCCTGGCTGATCTTGGAAGAAGAATCTCGACTAATACTGGCGAGGCTAGAGAGACCAGTTATTTATTTCAGAGAATTTCTGTTTTTTTGGTGCAGTGCTTCAATGCTGTTTTGTTGCACGACAGTTTGCCGGCCGCTGACTGCACGGACTGACGATCGTACCCACTTTTGTATTTCGTAGTTAATTTTTAGGCTCCCTCGGGAACGGAGTACCGAGGGTTAAAAAAAAAAATAATAATAATCTTAATAGAGATTTGACAAAGTGACAAGTAACATAATTTAAACGAACCTTCTGGAGAAACTTGCGAGTGGCAAGATGAAAAGTTTCACTGGGATGAAGAAACCAGCAGCCATAGAGACAATGTTCACCCTCCTCATTCACAGTCAGCCGCTCACAGCTCACAATGTGAGCCAACGAACCCTTCTCCTTGTCCCTGTAAAGGTTAAAGGTTAAATGTCACATATAGCTCCTAATGAGCGAACCCATCTCAGAGCTATGGAGCGTCAGTTGTCATATGGGATCACACAGTGTTACCTGCCACCCGACAGAGGTGAACGCGCCCCAGATAGGCCGGTACTCGATTTACCTACCCCGGAGAGATGAAAGGCTGAGTTGACCTAGGCGGTTGGTTACATCCCAAGATGGTTTACCTGCCCTCAGGCAGTCACCCATCGCAGTATTAACCGGGCCCGGCGTACAGTAACTTCGCTGATCGGATCAGACGCGTTACCACTACACCACGCCTACCACCCATACCTACCACCCCTGTAGCCACACATATACAACGTGTTCCAAAAAGCAAAGACTCGCATTATTTATCATATCTTTGCCAGAGTGTGATCGACTTTCTAAATTATTTCACTGTTACTTACAACAAAATTTGTCACTTAACTATCATTAAAATTCACATGTTTACATCATTTTTTGTGATTAATTGTTAATTCTCACAGCTCTAGATACACATACTAACACTTGCTCTGTGATAAACAGTAAACAGAGTCGACAGAGAGTGTCCCCAGTTGCTTTTTTTAATTTTATCTAAATGCGGAAATTTTAACACAGAGATTCACGTGTGTGACAGGCTTAAACCTTTCTCTTTTTCTTCATAATAGCAGACACAGTAGGCTACTAAAAAGCTGATCTTATGTAAATCTCACTGACTGAAAATACAGTAAAGGCAATGTAATGTGAAACTAATGTGAAGCTGATTGTAGTGAAGCTGTGAAGGTCACGTAAATGTGAACATCACCTCTGTTCGACATAGACAAAGTCTCCAACACGATAAACGACTCCATTGTATTCATACGACTCAATGGACGTTTCCTGTGCAGACACAGAAACACAAAAGCAATAGTAACAGTAAACGACAACGATTATGGTGCTGTCATCGTGGCACAGCAACTGTGAGAGTTCACCCAGTACACGTGATAGAGCACCACCTGGCAGCCCCGACCTCTGGATCAAGCCGATCAGTCTGAACCACACATCCACCTAAATGGCAGCTGCTGCACTACACTAACCATCGGTCCAAAAGCTGATAGTTATTTTACCATCGCAAGGCAAGTGGAAGACCGAGTGGATCTGGTTGGTGGCCTGGGTGACTGAGACTGAGTTCATACTAAATTGGTTTGCCTGCCTGCTTGGTCGTATTTAGTGAATTTTTATTGCAAAGTACATTTGACCTGATGAATTTATTCGTTGCTGCCAGCAAACAGTCACCCATCTGTGTACTAACTAGGCACTGATTTGACACAGCGTGTTACCATCAAGCCATGCAAAAAAAGACATAGAAGAAGCTGATTTGGAGCTGTGAGGTAAAACGTTAAGTCATTCCCATATTATAAGGCTCACAGAACAGCACTGATCTCCATTTGCTCAACCTCAGCTGCACACCAGTTTACACTGCAAGACCAGAGATGTAGCTAGTGCATCACATGGTGTGCCTGTTTACGTCTTGGCTTTTGCTGTGACATACTGTAAAAAACTGTGAGAAATTGAAACAAGAAGTCTTGACATTAGCTGTTCAACAAAAACCTGAAACGATATAAGTGCCTTGCCTACATCCCACCTCACAGTATGTCTGAAGTATGCACACCATAGATCTCCACATGCTGTTGAAACATAACCACATCCTTCCCGAATGTCAAATCACTCAGAGGCTATAGGGTGAAGCCCTAATGGTCATTATTTCACCTTCCGTCAGCCCCACCTGTGCTGATGTCAGTTTCCCAGCAGTAGCAGCAGCAGCAGCAGTGGTGGTTGTGAGTTTCTTGCGTTCATCATCATCTCGCTGTTGTTCTCGCAACACCTGCGCATGTCGCTCGTCGTCTATTGTCTCAGTGAACTGTTGACTGGTGAAGCCAAGAGCCGGAGTGAGCAGCACTTCACCTCGACGACAGACTTCATCACGCTGCTGGATGAAGACGGACTGTAGCTCCACCGAGTCCTCATACACCTGCAAATCATTGCATAGGAACCTCACATAGCTGTCAATCATTCTCTGGAGACCACACACAGACAGATGTCCATCAACTTGCAGAAACAATCAACCAACAGCATATCGTAATGTGCACAGAGACACAGCCAGAGTGAAGAGCAACACACTTCATCACAGTGCTGAATGGATACTGAATGGATACTCTGTCAAGTCCTCATGCACCTGTCAATTACCACAAAGCATATATCATACGATCAAATAATCTCATGACCGCATTCTCTGGCAAAAAATCGTAAACACGACAATGCTACAGCTCCAGCACGCTACACAATAATGATGCTGATGCAAAAATGGCCATTTCTCTGCCAAAGATATGAGCCAACAAGGATAAGTTATGAGACATGCAAAGCAATCTTTTATTTGCCAAATATGTCATCCAGAACAAAACACATGCTCTCTCTAACTACAAAGTAGGTCAATTTTTTTCTACATTCATATGTAATCGGTTAACAGCATGATATCCTATAGTACAGGGCACTGGTCAACAACAAGCAATTTACCTTGAGTCTACTTGTTGAAGTTGCAAGTCGCACCAAACGTACTTTATCTTTATGACAATTAATCACCATTACATTCAGTTTCTGCAGCACTGTTCTCTTACTCACTTCATGGTAAATTGAAGTTCAGTAACAATAGTTCAACAGAAATGACACAAGAGTCACATCAAATTAACAGCAACAGAACAAAGACTTAATAACAAGGTTCTACTGAATATGGCTAGAGTGTGCCATTTAGGGGCCATAGCCTCAAAATTGCTTTTGGCCTGTTTTTGCGAAAATAAACTAAATCCCTATGTCCAGCCATTTGACAATAAAACAAAAAAGCGAAAAAAAAACAAACATCTTTACTGTAACTTTATATGATACAAGTCATGCCTGACCTGAGAGTCTACGCTGCTGACTTTACGAGCAAATTCAAACATTTCAAACATGTCATCCTGAAACCTGTCAAACCGCCTGTATCGACCCTGCAATGAAAATATAGAACATTTGGTTTCTGACAAAATAAATTTACCAATACGCAAAAACGTCAAAAGTCCTTCTCATTTGCACAAATTTCTAAACCAAGTTCAAATTTCTATAACAGAAAGAAAAACACTAAATAAGAGTGAGTGAGTGGATGGTTTCTTAACAGAACATTGTACAAATAATGCGTAAATAAAAGTTAAAAGCATTTAAATTATGTGTTAATACAAAATAAAAAAGATAAAAAATCATATCATCAAAGCTATTGAGCTAATATAAAAACAGCTGAACATAATGATGGTAGAGGATAAACTCTCACAAACAGCAAATAACCAAATATGGTCTTCTACAACTTACCTTGTCCAAGTTCCTCTTGATCAGCTCAAAGTTGTATGGAACCCTAAAATACAACAGCATCAGAAACGTTCAAATTGTAATAAACACAAAACCTGCATAAAATGAAATGCATAAAAGTACCGTATTACCAGTGGTACTACAAAGTGTTGAATATTTATTTTTTTCCACCCTCCTCTCATTCAATCAAATTGCCAATCATTGTACAGAAGTGTAAATATATCAGTAAATCATTCACTAGGTGCAATGTCAAACTAAAAGTGTGACTATTGTCTACCTGTCTGAACTGTGCTATTTAAAATACAAATAGAAAGTACTAATGGTTCAAAAATGGATCAAGAAAAGCTCCACAATTCTGTTTGCAATAAACGTCAGCCAACCTGGTGATAGCCTTCTTGCTATCTTCACAGCTGTCATCAACTGGTACGGAGGCAGGCAGCTCCAGAAACGAGTCACTCAAACATCGACCTTCTTCATCCTACAGCATAGGATTATCTACGTATATAATAATAAGCAGTTTCATACAATAGGCTCCCGGGCTGTGAAAAATTCTGCCCCAACTATTCTGAGAGTTCAAGATACACACCAATACCAATGATTTAATGCATTTAATCAATATCCACATCCGCTGGAATCCGTAAACATCAAATAAAATCAGTGAAAAAACAATACAAGATGCAATTTTCAAGCTAAAAAGCACAAGTGTGTTTGTAGCCAAAGCTCTGCTCGAGACCCCGCTGATGGAGCTCAAAGCGCACTTTCAGACTAACCCCCCCTCAGCTGGATTAATGGAGGAGGACCAGTAGTTAAAGTCAAATTCAAGTTGCAACAATCTCTAAAATGGTAAATAATAAAAAAAACAATGACTGTTCAACTGGATTGTCAAGCCTTGATTAACGCTAAGTACTCGGTACTACCCACAAGTATCATGCACACAGAAACCCATGTGCCCCTGACCTTTAAGTATGGCCGTGAAACTCATTGGGGTTATATAAGTTGTCAAGGCACATCTTTGTGCAAAATTTCATTAAGCTAAGCGCAACAGCTCATACGTTATCGCATTGACAAAAAAAAACAAAAACAGCCTAGGGATGATGCTGAAAAAATACTGTTATCGTTAACAAGATGACAACAAATACACCGTGTCCAGAAAAAAACATCCCGAACATTATTGATTGTCATTTGAAGGGATATCCAATTTTAATAATTTTTGGTACGATTATTTCCGGCACAACTGGCCATCAAATGACTGTTCAATATTCCACCTCATCTAATGTCTGTTTCTGCACTACCTGGAAAAAACCGAACCAACAAAATATGACTTGAAATAAACAAAATTACATCAAAAAGCATCCCCAACATTATCGAAGAAGGATTGACAGATTTTAATAATTTTTGGTGCAAACATTTTTGACACTACTTGCCATCAAATGACTGCTCTAGTTCCCACCTTACCAAATGTCTGCTTCTACACTACCTGGGAAAACCCTATCAGGCGAGATAGGATAAAAATGCAATATTTCGTTGGTTTAGTTTCCCCAGGTAGTGCAAAAACAAACAATGAGTGTGGTTGAAGATTGAACAGTCATTTGATCGCCAGTTGTGTAAGGAATATTGATGTCAAAAATTATTAAGATCCGATAATCATTCTTTAAGTTACAATCAAAAAAAAATTTCCAGGATGTTTCTTTCTTCCAGACACGGTGTAGTGTGTACCGTGTGACTGAACGTGGCAATGAAGACACTGAGCATGAGCTCCTGTACAAGAGCCGGCACGTCGGGCACTACATCATCTCCATCATCAATCAACTCGGTTTTCTTACTGAGGCAAACTCTCTGTAGCGTCAGTGCATCCTGAACCACACAGCAGTATGATACAATATAATATTATTACACTACTGCTATGTTACTTAACACCAGCATCGACTCAAATGCTAAGTTAACAATAGATAACTAACAGTGAGTGAGTGAGTGAGTAGGGTTTAACGTCCCACCCGACACAGTATAGGTCATTTTAGGGACGACCTTTTTAAACAGAATGCACACAAACATAATAATGGAATGATAAGTCTAAACTTTACAATAAACAGAAAGTTTAACCATTACAGAAACACAAAATTCCAAAAATGAGGTTAACTAACTAACTAACTAACAATCTAGCAAAATTTTTGGCAACAATTCCTTGACAACTGCTATGTTGTTTGATATTTTGGGTTTCAAATTGTGACAAGTGAGGAAACTCTCATACTGCATCATCCTTGTTTATAGTCTGCCAAAAGAAAAAATTCAAACATATAAAAAATGTGTCAAAAAACCTTGTAGATGAGTGATTCCGGCTCGTTGTACTTGCACGCATTGTCAAACATGAGCACAAAGTCCGAGACCATGTCGTCGACCGTCTGATACTGCAGAGCAGTCATTCTTTGTAGCACCTTCTGCATGTCGATTGGCCGACGTATTATCTCATAGTAGTCCGGGTAGTCCTAAACAATCACACATCAACATGACTTACATGATCACCTAGATCACAATAGAGGTTTAGTTAAACGTAAATAAACTTAGAGAAATCAGATTTGCAAAAATCTCAAGTAAAAATGCAAGTTTAAAAAATCACATGATGTAGAAGTCAGAAAAAGTCATGCATAGTTAAGCTGCTAACTCAGAAAACTTAGTTTCATACAATAATGTATAAGCTCCCTGCCTGTGACAAATTCTGCAGTGACTACACGATGTTTCATAAAAAAGAACCCCTTTTTGTTTTTTTCATAATTCACTCAAATGACGATCAATTTAAACAAAATTTTTACCAGTTGTAGCTGAAAAAAATATTAATTTAAAATATTTTAACAAAATATGGCAGTTGATTAAAAATCCTTTGCTAGTCATAACATAACGCTGACATCACAGTGTGTCAAGTGTACAAGCTTGCTTGTCTCAACTGCTGCTCTCAGTTGCTACCCTGCTTCAATGGTGAACTTAATCTGCTTCGCTAACCAAAAATGTTTATCATATCAGCTCTGAGAAACATCGGGACATGAAATCAGGCGTCTCGCTATCCAAAAACTCAACCTTCTCGCAAGCTCAGTAAGCTAGTGCAATGTCTTGCTTGAACGTGTGAACGTCCAGCTATCCCCATAGATACATAAATGCGATCGCTTTGCATGTTTTTGTAAATGTAACTGTAAAACTTCGATAATTTGTCATGAACAACCAGATTTTTCACCGTTGGAGCAGGGTCGCAGCTGACAGCACCAGTTGAGACTAGCAAGCTTGTACCAGTGACACATTATGACTTCAGCGTTACGTCACAACTAGCAAAGAATATTTAATCAACTGCCATATTTTGTTGAAATATGTTGAATTAGTATTTCTTCAGCTACAACTGGTAAAAATTTCATGTAAATTGATCATCATTTGAGTGAATTATGAAACAGGGGTCCTTTTTATGAAACGCTGTGTATTCTCAGAGTTCAAGTATGGTAAATGTGTAGCAGCGCTGGAAAAACTAGCCACTAAAGCACTTAAGTGAAAATTACTGTGCAACAGTAAACCTACATATAACATTACATGTATGTGACCATTTATAGACGAAACTCAAAGACACAGTTTTTGATCTCTTTTGGATAGCTGAGTGTAAAGTGACTAAACTGATTTTGCATTTATCAACATAAATAACCTAAACCACTTCTCTCAAATTCCCGAAAAATGGCCAGTTTAACAAAAATGATAATGTACGTGTATGTATTAAACAAAGAAATAAAAAGAGTGAAGACACAGACATTGTCCCACAATTAGCGACTTACCGACTTAGGCGGCAGTTTCATGTAGGGCGTAGACAGCGTCCGTCCATGGGAGTCGGTATAGTCACGCACCGTGTTATAAAGCTCCTGTAACTTGCCAGCCAGAGTTGCCTGCGCCTTGGACTTGGAACGACCGGCACTGGTCAGACACAGAACGCCCCCCAATTCACATTTCTGGCTATACCACTGTCCTCTGTCAGTCAGCCAATCAGTCAATCAGTATAAAAATTAATGCAATGACTAGTAAATAAAAAAAGACAAATAAACCAATCAAAGCAACCAAACAATCAAAAACAGTTTCACAGTAACAATAACAAATATGAACCAAAGCAGCCTATAATGCACCCAAACTAAACTAACTCCAGGAAATTTGGCCAAAAGCAAAGTTGTTGCATCAACACTGCAAATAGTCAAGCAAGAGCCAAATTAACAAAAAAACCGTGGTTTCAGACATAAAAATCTTAAACAACTGATTTGGAACAATCATAAGCAAAACTCGGGAGACAGTTAGGCAGAACTAATGCATAGCTTTAAAAAAACTCACAATAGCACAATAGACTTACGACATAAACAATAAACAAAGAACATGGCAGCTGCAAGCAGTTTTAGCTATACTACATAACAGAAGAAAAATATATCGCTGATCGAAGAAGAATATGTAAAAACCTGGGAAAATCCTATAATACATGTCCTAATTTTAAGAAGCTTACTTAATTAGACCTCAAAGCACAATGTTCTTACCTTCGCTGTAGATTTTTGGACTGGTCATCAATTGGAGCCAGTGTTTTTACACGACTGTGCAGCAAACGCTCCAATGTGTCAGCATCCTTATACACCTGTGAGTTCTCCTCATTGTAGTGACGAGCATTTTTAAACATCAGCTCAATGTCATCGACCAGTGCCTGCTGACTCAAATACTACACATCCACACATCACTACTTATGTCAACCAAACAGCAACAGTTTATCCAATCAACAGATGAAATTTGAAGATCAATTGATGAATATTTGTATCTTATGGCCAAACTTCCAACATCTTCTGAAATATCATTCCAAAACTGTATACATACACTATAACTCAAACACAGGTACAGTGAATTTTTGTCACAACCTGATGAAATATTCGCCAATTTTTGTAATTTACAATTTTTTATTGGCATATTTTCCAGAAAATTTTCAGTAAGCTAACAAAACATTTTTCTGGAGAAACTTGCATGGGAATATAACAAGAAAGAAACCAAAAACAGCACGTATGGATAATGTCACTTCATAGATGGAAATGAAGCCATAGATTTCAAGATGTTTTGTAATGTGGCCTACTTTCATAATGAGAATAGCTAAAAGCAAGGCAATCACTAGAGAGTCCTTGAATGTTCCCACTACTGTGCGATGAATAATAGTCAGAAAAACAGTGTGCGCAATACAGACCTGTGTATAACATTTTTTGACTCGCGAAATAATGGTACACATATCTTGTCAGGTATTCATGGTTCAGCTGCTTTCAGCCATAAATGCCAGTGCTACTGCCTCCCTATGTTCTCTGTCTTCTGCGATGTCGCACAGTGTCTTCCTAGTGTTTTCCCAAACTTTGGATGTTTTCTTCAACACAGTCCATCCATCTAATATAATCTGATGGTCTTCCACTTCATCTTTTGTCACCTGGCTGCCACAAATACACTTTGCACACATTCCTAATAAGGTAATACATATACGCGTAATATCCATAAGCATACCTTATCAGACTTGATCTTGTTCTCAATGGTGGTCATGTCGATCGGCTCCGATATAACTTTGTAGTAGTCAGGGTAGTCTTTCTTTGATGGAAGAGTAACAAATATGTCAATCAGCCGACGACCATCAAACTGTAAACACAAACAATGCTAGTGATGAGAACCTGACATTTGCAAGGGTATGCAGAACTGTAGAACATGAACAACAATGACTAAGGCTGTCGTTCGCACTGAACTGTTGCTTATCTGCACCAGTGCGCTACTGTGTGCCCCAGTTTGCGGAACTGGAAAACTGCCCGCCAAGTAGTCTGGTTCGAAATCCCGTTGATTATTCAATGTGAACACATTGCAACAGATGATAAGTTATCAAAAAAATTTTGCCACTGGCCAGCTAAAATGTGTACGAATCGACTGTCAGACTCAGCTGATCTAGGACAAATTGAATCCAACTGCCAAAAAGAGTACCGTTATCATGGCAAAAAGAAATCTGTTATGCCTTATCAAATCTTCGTGTTGTACAATGCAGTACAACGTAAATAATGTCTGTAGCTGTTAGTGTGCTACTGAGTGCTATAGCTATGATAATCATGACGATCGTGATGAACATAAATCAGAAGCATTAGGTCACACCTGATAGTCATTGATGAAGTTGTACAGCAGCAGAAGTCTTTTCTTCAGCATCTCATCCGAACTGATGGATCGAGATCTCTTTGTCTTCTTCTGTGCAACGTCTTCCAATGAAGCCAGGCTTGTCTCTGGTGTCGTTATCAGACTTTGGTTTGATGCTGCTTCCCATGACTCCTGAACACCATTAGATAACTTGTTCACATGGTTAACTGCTAAAAAATATAACAATTACTAAATTGTAATCATTAAAATGTCGAACCAGATCAAGTCATAAAAATGTTATAGAAGAATAGACACAAGCATTTGAAATTACCTCAATCATGTCTTTTACCAAAAGCCAACGCCTAAGTCTTTTTAGTCACGTCTCAGTGCATCTGTGAAAGCTAAGCGCTCAATAACCAAAAAATTGCTAAAGAAGAAAACCATTTCCTTCAACAAATAACACAGTCAGCCTTTTATTGAAATAATTTTTGTAAAGCTAGCTATCACAAAAATTTAACGTTTAGCTCCATATTTAATTATTTATAAGTCTTTACTTTGCAAGAAAAGCAGCCAGTTCACAAAAAAATAACCCAAAACTCTCTTTACCATACTACAACACTTAACTAATTATAACATATTTCTCTTAACTCTCTGAGCACACTGTCAGCAAACAGTGAGCATATATCATTACTGAACTGTACAAATTTACTAACAGATGTTAGAGGACTGTTGCACTGGATTCCTTTATCTACTTGCTCGCTTATGAACACTACCGGTATATCAAATACAGTGCAACAGTTCCCCAACATCTGCAAGTGATCTCAAGCAAATAAATGTTTTATTTTTAACCCTTCAGTAAGTCTTAAAACATTGTAAGAACTTATCAAATTTATAGGTAGATGGGATGACTGAACAAAAGTTCAACTTTTAACTCTTCAGTCAGAATTACCTGATTGCTAGTTAAATAACTAGTTAACCCCCAAAAAACGAGAAACCAGCCCTCACTGTAATGCAGCATCTGCCATTCCACAGCTGTAGTATGTGTCAGGGTGGCCACAGTTTGGGAAGAAAAAAATTCAAGGACTTTTCAAGGACCTTAAACTCACTTTTCCAGACCTATTCTGTCGACGTTTCTGCCAAGTTACAGAGGTTTTAGTTATGACAATTTTAGAG
>Ga0209454_1003248_pt1 | contig 11525 bp, 6 predicted proteins | sample WorMetHERISLAND1_2_FD_187400 | JGI IMG/M metagenome (GOLD analysis project Ga0209454, IMG submission 187400) | Marine gutless worms symbiont microbial communities from Max Planck institute for Marine Microbiology, Germany - Olavius geniculatus... | ecosystem: Host-associated > Annelida >...
TAATCAGTTTATAAAATATAATCAGTTTGCTGATTTGTCTGTTTGTTTAGCAATACAAAGAGCATCTAAGAAGCAATCTTGCAAGGTCTGTAATACCTTTTATAGATTTGCAGTAAATGTATTCATTATCAACAGTAATGTTCTCAGTACATTTTTAGAATCAAAATTAATTTGCTTGTGATTCTGTTCACCAACATTTGATATCAGCTAACAGAGATGGGAAGCATTTTGCATTGATCTTTGTTATTATGTGTCTTAATAGATGGCAAAACTTGCAGTAAGTTTTGTTTAGTGATCGGCGATGATTGTATCCATTAGGGTTGGCTGTGACGTTCCACGTATTGTTGACATTGACTGGAGACTGGATTACTGCATCAAGGTATGTCGGACGAATATTATCAAATTTCGTCTGTCTAATCTGTAGGTTTGTCTTCATGGTGACTAACTGATAGATCTCTCCGTTATGAACTAGCAGTTTAGCCTTGGCAGGCTGCATAAGTTTTGAAACAGCTGGCAACTTTGTGGCAAGCCATCAGCATGATGATAGGCTTCTGCTCATAATAAATACTTTCCATGTGTCATGCAAAAAGGGCTTAATCAAATGCACAACAAGCCGCACAAGTTTCAAGAGAATACTGTAGTATCCATCCCGATTTCAGGAGAATATTATAGCACCCACCCCGACAAACTCAAAATGGCTGTAAGTCACAAATAGTCGTCTTTTTATAACAAGCATTTAAATCTTATCTTAAGTTTGTCAATCTGCCTGTCGCATGAACCTGCCCGCCAAACCTCTGAATCTGATGAAACAGTACAAAATTTGTTCATACTGTGTACAGTACACGTAATACAGTTATTGAATGCTCCAGATAAAATGTGCTATACAGGTGCTTTAGCTAGTATGCTGACTGTTACCCGTCTGATGTTGGAGATTAATTCTGTGCGAGTCTTTTCAGGTGCTGTAGTTTGATATCTTGTTTGTGCAGAGCAATGACGTAGAACGTGACGGACAACCCATTTTTCTCGTCAAACTTAAAACTGAAGTATGTTGTTGAAATGTGTACTGCAGTGCAGTCTTTCATTCCGTCTGTTACTTAATCATGTGCATATTTGTACAGACTAGTTAGTTGCACCAATGGAAGACATGCATAGCATTACATTTTATTATTATGTATAAGCTGCTGCTAAATTAGAGACAGTTCTGCAGAGAAGAAGACTTAAAGTCCAAGTCGCACGAAAAAATGATATTGGCTAAATGTGTGTAGAATGTAATGCTAATTAATAATAAGCTGATCAGTTGAAATAAAAACATCGCTTTTCATCAGTTTCAATATAATTAATAATGTTGTGCGAATGGAATGATGTCACGAACAACGCTTTGTTTATAGCGTGTATTGTAGCGTGCGAGAAAGTTAACACACCGTGAGCTAGCCATAGCGTTGATGCAACACATGCTCAGAGAGGGGAACTCGCTTGCCTTCCGGAAGCGAAGGTCGGAATCTGTCGGCATTGGTGCAATGGAAAGGGCATACAGTCAGCCTATTTTCGGTATGACAGCGACTTCTCGAAATGCAAGCTCGGTACCGTGCTCCAGCGATGCTGCTAGCGTTCAAATTCTGTCGAATGCTACATTGATGCTAATAGTTGTTTGTGACGTCACAGTTTTGTCACATTTGTCCACTTTAAACATTATTTTTACAGTATAAAGACAATACTGGCAATAGGAAGATTATTAAATATTGACAAATTAACATTTGATTAAGCCAATTAGCACTTTATAACAGTTACATAAACTGATGCGACTTGGAATTTTAATGTCATAATAAATATTGTTATCATGCATGAACTTGCATTATTATGCCAGAATTTTGTTGTGGCACACTAATAAATGTAATAACAAAAAGTGCTCTGAGTTGCTCTTGTTTCATTGCAGTATTGGTGACAATAAATCTATGGTTTAATTTCAGGTACCAGGCAAAGACGGTTTGACTGATGTTCAGCTGACCTGCAGCCGTGACCAGTTACAGGCAGGTTTTACTGTTGTCTAACAGTAATGTTCGAGCTATTGTCATGGTTGTTGTCCGTCTGTCACGGATGTACCCTGGCTAACGGGTAGGTCGCAGGGGAAAACTTTTTACACGAATAATTAGCCATGTGTGTTAAACTCGGGCGTGCAACATTTCAGCCATCTAGTGCAAGGGGAACATTTTCAAATTTTGTGTGGGCTGAATGGAGGGGGTAGGAAATTCAATGGAAAACTGGCCATATCTCGGAAACTGTGAGAGGTACGTCCAAGGTTACTACTCATCAGTCACTAATAGGAAATGACATATGCCTTTTCAGATGAGATGAAAGTCATCGACCTTGGATGACCTTGAAGGTCACTGACAACCAGTACGGTGGGCTATTTTAGCGACAGTTGGGCTTCTCGTTTTGAATGTTGTAAGACCATGTATTCAAGTTTTACTACAAAGCAATTTACGTTAAATGTGTGCTCAAAACTGTGCATGTAATTTCATGGCTTTAGTGCCATAGGGTGTTGAAACCATTTATGCATCATTACACTTCATTGTAGCACGTCTGTTTGCTGCTTTCAGCTTTCTATTCCAGTAAAACAAAACGAAATCACCTTGTAGGTATATCACATTATATTCTGCTATTTTGGTGCATGATTTATCACCGTTGTACAGGGTTGGCCATAAAAAACGTGGCACTTTACTTACTTTTGTCCATATCTTTGCCAATTATTGATCGATTGTCAAAATTTCTTCATAGGCACACTCTGCAGACAATTTGTAATAATGTGATTATTATATATCCCACCACACAGTAAATGCATCTCTATGCTACCTTGTGAAATATCAATGAAATATGCATATATAACAATGATAAAGTTTTCTTGTAAAATTAAAAAAAAACACTTCAGACCAACATTGCAGAGAATGGTCTGTATGACACTCAACTTGTGGGTCTAACACAGTCTAGTGTCATACGGATCATTCATCGCAATGGTTGTCTGAAGTGTTTTTTCATTTACCTAAATTTTTGTCATTATTGTTAGTTATATTTCACAAGGTAGTGTAGGGACACGTTTACCATATGGTGGGACATATAACAATCACATTGTTGGAAATTGTCTGCAGAGTGCACCAGTGAAAGAATTTTGAAAATCGGTCAATAATTGGCGAAGCTATAGACAAAAGTAGAGTGCCACGTTTTTTATGGCCCACGTTGTACAATATTATGAACAAAGTAACATTCAGAATTCATTAGTTGCTACACAGGAATATTTTGTAAAATTCTTGTCAAGTGTGAGAACTGTTTGTCGGTACAGGATTTGGTGGGGAAGCTTCGTGATGCCTGCAAAAGCCTTGAACGAACTGCGCAGATGTAACTGCTGTTACCTGAGACAGCGACGTCCAGTGGACAGCTTCTGAACTGTTTAACACTGAATGTCATTAGCTACACGTTAGCACTATGTACTGGTGTAATCTTTTTTTCAGTATGTCATATTTGTGACTAGTGAAAATCATTTATACAGATATTTCACAACTGTGTGTCACCTCAGTGCAAAGCACAGTAGTCATATTTTGCCAAATCGGTATCGGTCATTCCTGTTTTCTGTATTATATGTAAATGGACAACTATTACTCACGGAACATGTTAGGCAAAATGAAGAAGGTGCAGTTGCCACTTTTAATATGTCAGTGCTCAGAATAACTACATAAATAATAGAGAACACAGTTCTCCACCGAAAATGGGGGTCACCCCGAGTGAGGGTGCTAAATGAGAGGGAGGTGGGAAAAATGTGATTTTTTAGCCAATAAGTCACTGTATCTCAATAACGGTGCGAGATAGGGCCTAGATTACTATTATTCACTAATAGGTTACACTGGCTCTCGATTGCCACTGAACTCTATGACTTTGGCTGACAGTGAATGCTAAAATAGGGGTTTTTATGTATTTTTTGGTGATTTCGGACTGTGAGACACGAGACACATTTCAAGAGCAAATTGCGCCGAAACCAATTGATATAGACATAAAGAATCTGCATATGAAATTTTCAGCATTGAACATAAATTTTGACGGTCCAAGTCTCGATTTTCTATAGGCTCAAGGAAACCTGTGAACAATGGCATCAAAGAGTGGTACCCCCGCAAAAGTCGGTATTTTACCGTTGTTGGCCAGTCTTTCATGAAAACCGTTGCAGATAGGCATGGGCATGCTGCATATCTCAGCAAGCACTAGTGACGAGCTTTTCAGTCGTATCAACACTGATGACTTTGAAAGACCCTAAGCTTCCAAAATAAGGAGTTTTTATTGATTTTTGCGATCTTCAGCTGCAGCGCACACTCCAAAATGAACTGCGATGAAATGGCTGGAGATAGACTGACAGTTTGCGAACGGGAACTGCTATAGGCTTTCACGCGTTTCGTGAGCATTAGCTCAAATTTCTTGTGTTGCAATACACCATAAACTGCATTCTCAGACGTGTGGGTCCCTTTGTGTGGTCGCCTAACACGTGCTAACATGCCTAAATGCGTCTCTGACCATGTTGACTATTTGCACAAAATACAAAACAGAATGACAATTAAAAAAACTGCCGAGCCTCTTGCCCAATCATCGCTACTGCAACAGTCAATTCACGAAGAAAATGTCTAAAACACTGCGCTGTTATTCCAAGAATGTGATATCGTCCATGAGAAACAGGATATTGTACAGCAGAGGTCGTGGTGACGGAGATAAGATGGTGAAAGACTGTCGGTCGACATCCACTGCAGTACTGTTCTCACACACACACACCAGTATTACACTGTCAATAATTTACTGTTTACTTCGCTACTACGATTACTGCTTTTGCTTGCTATTTACAGACCTGCTTTTCTGGAAATACTCTGGTTTTAGGCCAAAGCCTTGCTCAGTGCTACAAAGCATTTTTACATGCTGCTTGCAGTCCTGCCTTTGCTGCTGTCATTTCAGTTTACAACTAGAAATGTAATACTCCGTATACAATTTTTAGCCGACCATACTTAAGTAACGGTTGAGCTTATGGTATGGTTGTCGTCTGTGTCACAGACGTATTGAGGTTAAATGGTGCGAGATAGGGCCTGAGTTGCTATTCATCACTAATAGGAAGTCACATACGCCCTTTCAGATGAAATGAAAATCATCAACCTTGGATGACCTTGAAGGTCACTGATAACAAGTATGGTCAGCTATCCTATTGTGACAGCTGGGCTTCTTGTTTTACATAATCTTGCACCAATTCTGTTGCCACATTCAACAAGAAATTTAAGCTAATGCTCATGAGACGCGCGAAAGCCTATAGCAGTTCCGGTTCAGTAGTTTAGCTGAAAATTGGGGTGTTCACGCTAAGTTAATATACAAATACCAAATTCTCTATCTGGATTGTATAACGACAGTAGCGTGTCGCCACCTTGTGAATGATATAGACTTGTGTCGCAGCCCGAAATCTCCAAAAAAATCCATAAAACCCCCTTTTTGGCGTTCAAGGTCATTGAATTCGGCGCCAATCAAAAGCCAGTATATGACTTCCTATTAGTGATTAATAGTAACCTAGGCCATATCTCGCACCGTTACTGAGATACAGTGACTTATTGGCCAAAAACCACAAATTTTGACCACCCCTCTCTTTTAGCATCCTTGTTCGGGGAAACGCTTTACAGTTCGTGAAACTAGAATCTTCCGAGCAGCCAACAGTGAAAATTTGGTAATTCTAGCTTGCGCCATTTTTGACTGATCCACCCGTGTGATGGACAGACAGACAGAATTGTGATGGCTAAGACGCACTGAAAGGAGTAGCTGCTTTCGCGCATAAAAACACAGGCTACATGCCCAGATATTCTGATTACGGAGTGAAAGTACTACTTAGACTAGTTTAATTGCTAAAGTCATTGTAAAAACAGGTAAAACATGCAACTTCTTTGCATAATACAAACTATCTGAAGGAGACAACTACATGAAATAAACCATGTGAGCTAATGTTGCAGTTTTTTTTTAAATTTCAGACTAATGAAAATCACAGTGTTGCACAGCTAACAAAAAAATGGGCAATGTCATTATTATCGTTATTCACAACATTTTCTGTAACTAGTATCCAAAGCTGAATATATACAGTGACACATGAGTAGCGAAATATGCAAAACATGCAGAAATGTCCAAATAGCAAAAAAAACTAATAGCTAGACAAAAATGCAAACAAAAAAACAACAACAATAGTCACAGAAGTGGAATGGTAGGGCCTATAACTACACCGTGTCTCAAAAAAACATCCCCAACATTTTTGACTGTAACTTTGAAACCAATTAACAGATTTTGATAATTTTTGGTACAAATATTCCTGACACAACTTGCCATCAAATGACTATTTAGTTGCCCACCTCACCCAACGTTTGTTTCTGCATCCCTAGGGGGTTGGTGAAGTCAAGAAGTGACTGGTACAGCCTGGATTGGTCTGGAGCAGAACTTTATCGATACTGCTGTCAATGAATGGAGAAGCATCTCCTTGCCTGTGTTCACATAGTCGGCCAACACTTCAAGCAATTTTACTACAGGCAGTTGAAAAATAGACAACTGGATGAAATGTCAGCCAGAGTGTCAGAAATGTGAACAAAATGTGTTTTTACACGTTATGGTAATTAAGCAATCACATCACATTGGATAAAAGTGATACTTCGCTCGTTACGCTTTCCCCAGGTAGCGCAAAAACAAACTTTGGGTGAGGTGGGAAACTGAACGGTCATTTGATGGCAAGTTGTGTCAGGAATATTCGTGCCAAAAATTATCAAAATCTGGTAATTGGTTTTCAAGTTACAATCGAAAATGTTGAGTATGTTTTTTAAGACACAGTGTTTGTAGTAGTCGTAGAAATGATCCCTCTCAAAAACGCAGTCAAATTGATTCTCAAGTCGTAGTAGTGGTAGTCGAGTTGAGTCGAGTCTCTACTCCAGTTGACTCAGTCGAGTTGACTTGACTCAACTCAACTGGGGTCAACTCTCGACTCGACTCGACTCTTGACTCAACACATACTCTCGACTCGACTTTATTCGACTCTCAACTCGATTCGACTAGACTCAACTCTCACCTCAATTTGTTTTGACTCTAGTTGACTCAAGTAGACTCGACTCGAATTGACTTGAGTCAACTCGATTTGACTCGAGCCAAATCTTCACTCGACTCTAGTTGACTTGACCCTCGACTGGTGTCGACTTTTGACTAAACTTGAGTAGAGTCAACTCGAGTCAACTCTCGACTCGACTCTCGAATCGACTCAACTCAAAATTCGATTCAACTCGAATCGATTCCACTCTCGACTCGATTTGAGTCAACTCGACTCAAGTCGGGAATGGAGTTGACTTGAATGGAGTCAAGATTTGACTGGAGTCTCAACTCGATTGACTCAACTCTCAATTTGACTCGAGTACTCTAGCCGACTCTTGACTCGAATCGACTTGACTCTTGAGTCGACTTGACTCTCGACTCGGCTCAAGTCGACAATCGACTACTACTATTACTACTACTACGACTACTACTACGAGTCGAAAGAAGCTAGTACAAGTAAAATGTTTAGCCAGTCACTGGCCACTAGTCCAAAGGGGCATTGGTCTGAATTTGGTCAGGTTCTAGTCCTCCATAGCCAGAGATGCAATTTATCCCTATTCCTAACCCTATCACTATTCACTAACCCTCATGCTGTCCAGGCTAGTACCCCTTTGGGTAAGCCCACTACTATACTGCTTACTTTCCTGAGTACGTGTAGTTTTGTACGGACAAAAGCACAGGAGAATTACAGCAGCACAAAGCATGGCAATCAACGACCGTACATGTACATACATAACAACGAAGCCGGCTATGTTGGTAAACACAACGTCATCATCAGGAGCGGATGCTAAGCTTACACTGAGCACATGATGGTTGAGTGCCTCACCTGCAAATAACGCCATCAAAGGTAATAAAGGTAAAGGTGGTGTATATTTCTTAAGGAGTGAACCCCCACAGAGCTTCGGAGCACGACCTGCCATATGGGGTCACACAGCGAATGCACCTTGCCTTAACCCCAGCCAGATAGGCCGGTACTCGATTTACCCGGAGGGATGGAAAGCTGAGTTGACCTAGGCGGCTGGTTACATACCAAGATGGTTTACCTGCCCCCAGACAGTCACCCATCGCAGTACTAACTTGGCCTGGCATACAGTAACTTCGTTGATCGGATCAAATGCGTTACCGCTACACCACGCCACCACTACTTTCTCAATAGCAGTCTATTTATGTGACTCTTCTGTATGTGGCTGCATTGTTCTGGAATGGGACGGAGGGTAGAGATTACCAGGGCTGGAAAATTAGTCAGAAAAAAATCCGCGGCTTCTTAGGTTTTAAAAAACCTCAAATACCTCAAAAATCCAATTTTTAGGTTTTTAAGAGTTTTCTTGTCTGTTGTTAAATTTATTACACAATAAACATCATATTTTAATCATGATTTTGGATTACTACAATGTCATTAGGTGAATGACAGAGAGTATAAGATGTTATCCTGGTATGCACGATGTTCATTGGACACTAAACCAGAGAAACCGAAAGACCTTTAAAAACTTTAAAAACCTAATAATTTTCTTTTAAAAAACCCTAGTTTTTTCCAGCCCCAGAGATTACCAAAGGAGATATGTAAATGCTGCAGCCATTACCAGCATCATAATAATTGAAATCTGTTACGATCAGGGCAAGTAATGATTTAAAAAATTACAGTGAACTTTACACCCAAAAAATCTCAACTAATGGCAAACAGTAATCATCCAAAATAAATGATTCTGTTAAGTATGTTTGTTATAGGTGTATTGAGACAAAATTAGCAAATGTCTATTTTATCCAAAATTGCAGTCTTGTTTGCAGTGCTTTCTTAGTGACAGGACTTCTGAAGATCAAATGATGAAAATTTTATTAATCGTTGAAATTTCTAACAATGTCCTCAGCCCAGTAACAATATGAATGACACATTTATCATCTAATTTGACTACCAACTGTGCCACATACACAACTACATTGGATCGTACCATGTTGAGCACTTACTTGGCTGGACAGGAACAAGCTTGGAACTGTTGTCCTGAGCAGCCATGCCAAGTGGAAGCATGGAGTCGGGAAGAGCCGGCGCTGAAACAATACCATTGATATATTAACTTCGAAGCACATTTCTACCATGTTCATAAACCTCGTTCAGTGAAAGAGACTGCAGAACTTTTCAGCTGTTAAAAAATAAGAAGGCTTTCTCTAAGTTATCCGCTAAATTGGCATATAATTTTACAGGAAATTCTAGAGACAGCACTAAATGTATAAAGAAGTATTAGAATGAAAAGTTTACTGTTCAGTGAAGCTTGGGAGTTTTATGGCACCTACAATTTCTTTGTAAAAATTTAACCTGACAAACAAACACAGGTTGCGTTTTTAAACCGCAATATTTTGGTGCCTGGAATACATTCGTGTTTTGAATCAAAAATAATGGCTTATCGCAGCACTTTGCCTGAAAAAAGTACAGCAAACACCGAAGTAAACAAAAGGGATACTAACGGCATTGAAACTTTACTGTGTCATAGTACATTTTCTGATCATTTGTCATGATGTACAACTTGCACACATAGGTTCAAGAAATAGCTGATCAAAACCAAAATCACAGTACCTGCTTCCACTGTCAGTTTGTAGATTGCTAAAAGATTTTACCTCAAGCGTACACAACACAGCTTTTGCACAAGTGGTTTATTCCTTGTGTTTACTACAGGTGACCAGTAAAGCCTCCGTGCATTGTAACTGTTGCAATGATATCCTCATGGTCAAAATGCTAAAGTCAAAAAATGTAACATTTACAGCAGGTAAAGGTAAAGATAAAACTCCCGTAGTCAACAGGGCTTTCTCACAGCTTTGTGTCTGTAGGGCGGTGCTCATCTCCGTTTCAAGGCCCCGAGCCGGCAGTGAGTCACAGCTCAGTTACATGGGTGGTAGGCCAGACCTTTCCCAAGTACTGCCGTTTACTTTCCCGGCGACAAGCCCGGTACCATATTATACCGCTTGGTGACAGAGGCACATGTGTGTGAACAACTTGCCCAACGTTGTTACCTGGCAGTGCACCGGGCTAGAATCGAACCGAGGACCTCCGGTTTACAAGTCCGAGACGCTACCGCTATATTACCAAGCCACAACATTTACATTGGTGACCTACAAATTTGCAAGATATTTTAAATTTTCACATACGTGAAGACAACACACAAAATACATAAAATGTACAAAAATCTACCTCCAACTTTGTAGATGTGAACATCGGAAAACCGGACGTCGAATATATGGGGATAAAGTTGCTCTCCAAGTCCGTAGAAATATTCCTGGATCTTCTCATGACGCCGAGCTGCCCGGGCTTTTGTTGTTCTTTCGACAACCTACATCAGACCATATTTGCAGTATTTTCCGAGTGAAGAGATTCGACAAAATAGCAACAAGTAATAAACAAAACCGCACTAGCAGGCAATTACACTGTTAGCATTCCTGTAATGAAAGCATGTAACAGCATGCAACCTGCCGACAACAAAACGAAAGGCAAACTGCAAAGTATCACTGTAATATATGCCAAACATTTACGTATCTCAGTCATCCAATGTATTTTTCAAAGAATAAATAATTTACAACTGTAAACATGTTTTAATTTGAAACCATCACACGTTCAATCTGGCAAATGTGAATAATCAGCGTAGTGCAAAGCAATTCTCTGATTTGTCTGCAACATACGGCACTGTAAATGTGGTTTTGACAAACCGAGTGACTCACTATCATACAACTTACCCCTCCGGACTTCGGCAGCAAGACGACTTTGACAAAATCCGGCATGTCTCGTTTCAGTTGGCTGTGAAGCCTCTCTTGATCCAGTACGAGCAGAACGTCAACTGATAAAAAACAATTACAGCAAGCAAAGTGCAGTCAGTGCATTTACTAACAAATTTACTCTCCCACGGTGTAAAAATTACTATAAAGTGGCCAGAGGTTTTAAACTTCTGCTGAGGATTGTATTTTATTCTTGGGTAGACCGTAAGAACTGCAGTAGGAAAAAAGAATCCAGTAAAAAAATTCTCAATCCAAACAGCCAACAAAAACTAACCAACTGTTCACTGAAACACAGTGTCCTCCCCTTCACATCAAAATTGTTTGAATCCTTTTGGAGCAAACTTGCAAATTGACAGCCAAACAAAACTCAACAATAAGCTTCTTTAATCAGCACGGGCAATAATCAGGATCTCAAACAATATTACAAAAACAACATCTGATTGACATTCACAGTGGAATGACGCTCTATAAAAGTATGCCAACTACCGACCAGTCACCACTTATTCACCAGTCTCTGAAGTGGTCACATCCCACTGACTAAAGTTCTTCGGTCACCTAGCTCGTACAGCCCAGTGGAAGATCACCACCGAATCACAAGTGCTGCACTCCGACCCCCAGCTGATTGGAAAAGACGGTCGGACGTCCAA
>Ga0209454_1003250_pt1 | contig 11522 bp, 8 predicted proteins | sample WorMetHERISLAND1_2_FD_187400 | JGI IMG/M metagenome (GOLD analysis project Ga0209454, IMG submission 187400) | Marine gutless worms symbiont microbial communities from Max Planck institute for Marine Microbiology, Germany - Olavius geniculatus... | ecosystem: Host-associated > Annelida >...
GACTTAGATATGCCAAGCAACTGAGTCAGTTGACATCTATTTCGCCATTAACGGCTGTTAAGAGCGGCAAGAGATTTTGTTTCGCTTTTGGCAACTACCGTTGTGCACATTAATTAAATAGATTTTTTTGTTGTTACTTGATTTTTTTTGGAAACAAAGTTGAATCGCTTTTGGAAGACTAGATTCAACTTTGTTTCCAATTTGACTCTTTTAGCTACGGATCAGCAGTACATTTAATCAGCTAGAAAACATTTGTATCACATTTGCATTGACTACGTTTATTAGCTTACGAAATAATGCTGGAGTGGAAAAGGTTAAATAAGGTCACGTCACATGGTTTGTAAAAGCAGTGGATTTTTAATTGGGCGTGGTGGCGCGGTGTTGTTGTGTTGCTAAACTTTCAAATTAAATGTGTTTTTTCGACTTTTGTAACTATGGCCTACATTGTACGTTGTAAGAACGAACCTACGGTTACGAACGACTTCTGAAGGAACGCTTTCCAATGCGACTACGACTACACGACACACGTCTGCGAGTCAGTTGGCGCGTGACAGAGGGACAGACGGACGACAGGCGAACGACAACCATGACAATAGCTCGACCGTTACTTATAAGTAAAAAACGTAAAGTGCTTCCCGAGTTTTGCGGCCCATAGGGCGGCGCTGATCTCCGTTTCTTAAGGTCCTCAGCCAGACAGTTTTTACACTGCGAGACCACGGATACGGGGCCAGTGTATCGCGCCGTGTGCTTGTTTATAAGTACGGTCGACTAAAAAGTGTTTTGATCGATCGATCAATTTTTGTCTTCGATTGATTGATTTTAAATATGAAAAAATATAAATATGAATATGTAATATGAATACGAAAAAGCTGTATTATCATCCTGAAGCAATGCATCAGTCACGATTAGCCTATAGTCAATGCGTCAAACGTCTTCGGGTAGACTAAGTCGTGTTTTTGTTTGGCGTATTTCTTTTGTTGAAACACGTTTCCTATAAAATGCGTTATGACGCCTAGAAAACTATCCCCGCCGTACATTGTGTGACTGTGACTGTATGTCTGTTGGTGAGTAGGTAGTCAGGGAGTGGTAGAGCTGCCGCCTGCACCGCTGCGTCCGCGAGCGTTCGTCACACATCGTCGAGACCTGAGAACGCGCGATGCGGCGCTACAACGACGCGCTGATATCTCGGTTGAGTTCCGCTGGTCGACCCCGGCAGCGGTCAGTAATACCGAGGTCAGCAGTTTATTCATGACCAACTTTTGTCGCCTATCTCTTACTGCAGCGTCTGGAGTATTATAGCTGCCCATAATCTCACTCCACTTAAACGTGATGACCGAAACAAAATGCATTTATCTAGCGCCAATGCACCATATTGTCGCAGACGTCTCAGAGACTTCAATGGTCCGTTCATTATGCGGTGGTCTTAATAGGCCGCATTATTGGTTTTGCCTGTCCGTTTATTCGTCCGTCTGTTCGTTTGTTTCGTGCATGCTCTTAATTCAAAAACAAAACAACTTATAGAAAAACAGAAATCGGTGTGAAAGTTTCCCAGGGTAGGAGTGCATGAGCGGTGTGCTAATTTTCAGTTCTGATGTTCAATGCGTTAGCCTTACAGTTTGCGCAGCTATATGGGGACGACCGCAGTATATGTCGGCCTTATGTTTCTAGATTTTGCAGATTTTTGCTGAGTCTGCCAGCGCCTACAGCACCCATTTTCAGGCAGAAGTCACCGTCGATCACGGTCATGAAATTAGTTCGTTTGAACACGGTATACGGTGTATTATGGCTCCTTACACTCGCACAATACATTGTAGACTATGATGAAACCTAAACAGCGCAGTTTCCATAAATTTTAATGCAACGCAGTCGGCTTTCGCGTACTTTCCGACACAACTGCATGACACAGGCGGTACAATAAAAGTACACACGTACGAGTATACGCGACGAACGCAACGGAGTGGACGCTTGCAGCTGACGGAAGCGACCCGTCGGATAGAAGCATTGTTTATTGTTGCGTTGCGTCCGTTGCATGCGTTGCGTTAGGTGGAATTGGAAACAAGGCTCAACACCTGTGGCGTCATTTCGGTAAATCATTGGGGTCTTAGTTTACGTAACGTATTGTTTTTTGCAGCAGTAACACTGTTTTAAAGGTACGATTTACATGGTAAAAATTGAAATTATATATCATTGTGGGATCTGTAGATTCCTCCAGCCCCCCGCCTCTAAATGACGCCTCTGCTCAACACCGATGTACTCGGTTATTTTTCAAAATTTTAAATAGTCAGCATCGCCGTTTGCAAGCATTTCTGTCTTCGCCTGCAAATCACATAAATTATTTTAATGGACAGACTACGAGTTAGGCAGCTTCCAAACAGCATGTCATAGGCCTAGGATATAACTTTTTAATCAGCTGTTACTGGGTATTTTGTACGTACGCTGTAATATACCAGTGATCTTCTCTTATAAATTTTAAATGTAATATGATAAAATCTCACTAGTTGTAATTTTATAGTAAAAATGTTGCTCTATCAGCGTTACGTACCGACTGTATATTGTTGTTATATTTTGTGTTATTTTACACTGTGCGACTGCGGTCTGTCATTGTCTTATAGACAATATTTGATTATTTTGTTATCGTTGTAACGTGATCAGCTGGACCTCACGGATGACGGCTGGTACTTCGAGATACCGGTAACTGTCAACAACCACGTCTCGGCCAATCACAGAGTCGATGTGAGTGCAAGTAGACCGAGGCTAATCCACAAGAACGCCAGACTCAATGATCTCTACTCGTTCATCGTACGTACACGCGATTTTTCAGAACTCGCCGTTTTCTGTCCCACAATTTGTGTCGTCGGAAAACACACTATTTTTAGGCCCTGCTGCATACGCATCCCTGGCAGCATTTTAGTCGTTTATGTGCCGGGCATCTGTCTTGTAATGTGCCCCCCCCAGTCTCCCGGTTTAACTTCCCTCCATCTCTGTCCAAGAAGCATCCTGTTTTGACCTGTCGATGGACTGGACACCCCTATGTTTGTGTGTGGTCGTGGTAGGTGCGAGCATGTCATGGCAACGTGTGTGGTCCATACTCGTCGCCCGTCATCACTGTTAACACGTCAGGTACGTAGCCTAGTCACTGCCGATAACAATAATTGGTATTTCGGATTTCTTGGCGTGTACCGATCACAGACTGGCTTCAACACGATAACGGTCTTTAGTTTGCATTGATATTTTGTGTATGTACTATATGACTATTAGTTTTCTTGATAAAACAAATAAGGATTTTGACTCCCCGGGCTCTCTGTAAGTTATTGGACCAAATTGCTGTAAAGTTGCGAGTTCAGGACCGGAATTATCGAAACGTTAACGATTACATTTTTATTATCTTTTTTTATCTTTCCTTCTTTTCTTTCCTTTTCCTCTCTCTTCTAGGCTTCTAGCCCTTTTTGACTGCCCTTGAAGCGTTGTCCAGAATGTCACCCCGGGAATTTTTTTTTGAAATCATACATTGATGTAGGTGAGTTTTAGCGCATTCTGAGATCAAATTGATTTTTTTTGTAAACGGTTTCATCGAAATTACAGTGGTTATTGGCGGGCATCGTATCATCTCCAACCAGGCTTATGACGATGATGATGAGAAAGTTTTGTGAGTTTACCAGAGGTAAGCAGACTACCTCTACGGGCCGTAGAATAACGAAAGATAATGGATTAACTCATTTGGGCGAAATACCTAGAGTGTGTGGGCGATTTGCCAGAGTGGGTGGTGGGTTCTCGCCCACTTATACCCCGTTTACACGGTGAAGCAAACATGAAGCATACGTATTCAATATACACATACACGACGTGTGCTTTAAGTTTGCTTCATGTTTGCTTCATCATGTAAACGGGCTATTAGCTAACATGCAAAGGTTGCTGTGCTGCAGTGCAGAATCCCGTACCGCGACTGGTCACTGTGCTTCGCGATTCGTCGTCCGTTGGCCTGCTGTTACCCGACACTGACGTCAGATATGACGACATACTCCAGGGCGTGACGTCATCGTCCGGTCTGTGCGTTGACGCCGTCGACGAATCACGGAGCACGTTTTATTGGATCGATGACGTCACCGGCGCACTGACTGCCGATAACTACACCAGCCGAGTGAGTGAGTTAGGACGAACAATTTGAATCAAGTTATAATTACTAACACTTACCCAATGGCATTAGTTTATAAGCCTGTGAGTTAAAACATTTTAATGCACTAACAATGTCCTTACTCGCAGATTTCTCAGCCGCAGCTCAAAGATTACGCCGCAATCGCAAAACGTTCCCACACATATATTAAGGCTACATATAGCCCTAACACTGATCTTAACCCTGTCACTAACCTGAACCAGTGGCGTAGCAACGGGGGGCCCAGGAGGCCTAGCCCCTCAATCCTCCAGACAAAACATAAGCATACGTATAAACTGTACAAAATTTGCTAATTTAATCAGTTTATTTTCGGGAAAATAAATAAGTTGTTGCCGCTAGATCTCATTTTTTAAAGCTAAAATGCAACAAATTCGATTTCGACTGGGGCTCTGCCCCAGACCCTGCTGGGAGAGCTCACGGCGCTCCCCCAGACCCCGTAGCTGGATTTTAGGGTGTCCAACTTTTAAGGGAAAGGAGGCAAAAGGAAAAGGGAGGGCACGGGAAGAGAGGGAGGGGCAAAAGGAGGAGGGCGAGAAGAGAAGGGACAAAAGGGAAAAAGGGAGGGGAGGGGAAGGGAGACGAGACCTCCAACTGAAATTTCTGGCTACGCTACTGACCCGAACCATCATTCTTAACTTTAACCTTGCTAAACCCTATGATAAACTTGACTGTAAGCTTAGCCAGGTGAGCGGAAAGAGGAGGCAATTGGCTCCTTTTAAATTTTGGCTGTCGAAAGATTGTGGGAAAATATTTTCTGAAAATTGTCGTCCAGAAGTACAAAATTCAAGGCTGAGAAACTATTTTTTAAATGTAAAAGAAAAAATTGAAATGTTTAGCACTCGTTAAATTTTTCTCGCCGAAAATTGGAACAGTCTGTCGAAAAAGTGCAACTGCCTGCACCGCCTACTTATTCAACGCACGACTCCGCTGACAAGCAGTTTATGCGTTGAGGGAGTCGTAGTTATGTTAACCATAGGTTAGGTGCAGGTGAAAAACAACCAATGCTGACAGTTTCCGTCGTTGCCTAAGTGACGGAATACAGATGCTGGTAGCGCAATCGCTAAGTTCACTGATGCAGTCCATGCCAAGAAACAGCGCGCATCCGAAGTAATTTGCCACCTGCCGAGAGCGGCAAATTATGATTTGCATTCTCACGCCTATAGCCTACTTCGCGAGCACGCGGGATGTCACATTGGTTTCGCAAGTCTTCCTTACTTTCTTTTTTCTGCGTTTTCCTATTTTTTGCTAAACTTTCTGCTAAAATTGATGCATTTCTGTGAAGAGCTATAACTGTATCTATGAGCTTTTTGATAATGCTGTTCTTGCAATTTTGTTGGGCTCGCGATGTTAGGTCTCTCGTTTGCAGTCGTCTCGTCTTTAATCAGACTATTCTGTGGCATAAGCAGTGTCTAAATATTACATATTACACGACAAGAAAAATCTCCAGTTTAGCGTTACGTCCGCAAGGACAACAGTCCCCACTCCCCAGCTGTGTTAAATAGGTTTTTAAAATGTTTTTTGTTAATCGCGGTCTTTTTGTGTTGCATATAACTTTTATGTGTGTATCTTTTGTGTTTCTGTACTTCCGTCTGTTTTGTGCAATAGAAGACTCATTTGCTTACTTAGTTTTCTTAATTTTTTTTTCATTTATTTTCTTACCTGTCGTATTGTCTCCTGTGGGATATGGATAGCGCTGTAAGGTGCGCTGCCCGCCAGATACATTTTGGCGAATTCTGGTACAAAATCACCTTTTGTACAAAACGCAAACACAAAGACAATTATTTATAGTTATGATTTTTAACGTTTACTATATTGCAGTGAATTGTTGTGGATTTAGACGGTCGTATCATCATTGAACCGGACTGAGGGCAGTTGGACTGGTCTAACTATCGACTGGGTTGGACGCAGACTGTACTGGGCCGTCAATAATCCGGATTACAGTCGCATCTCGATGTTTGACCTGGCAGTTCAGCAGGAGGCTACGCTGATCGTTCGTTCTTCTACTATCCACTGCACGCAAGCGGATCCCGGCTCAAAGTAAACTATTATCCTCTATTCTTTTTGCTGGTGTTATTCCGTCAGTCAATGACTCGACCGATCAAAATGCATTTATCTAGCGCCAATGCACCATATTGTCGCAGACGTCTCAGAGACTTTAATGGTCTGTTCATTATGCGGCTGTCTTAATAGGCCGCGTTATTGGTTTTGCCTGTCCGTTTGTCTGTCTGTCTGTTCGTTTGTTTCGTGCATGCTCTTAACTCAATAACAAAACGGTTATAGAAAAACAAAAATCGGTGTGAGAGTTTCCCAGGGCAGGAGCGCATGAGCGGCGTGCTAATTTTCAGTTCTGAAGTTCAATATGTTAGCCTTACAGTTGCGCAACTATAGGCGGACGACCGCAGTACATGTCGGCCTTATGCTTCTAGATTTTGCAGATTTTCTGCTGAGTCTGCCAGTGAAAGAATTTGGTGAGTCGGTCAATATTTTGTTTAATTACGACAAAAAAGTAGCGGTTTTCTTTTAATTTTGGACCACCGTGTATTTGTCTTTTGCTGTAATTCCAGTTCGGTCTACTGGACTGAGTCGTCGACAGCTGGCGGCGGCGGCGGCTCTTCTCTGTATCGACACGACGGCCAAACGACACACTTGGTTCTAGGTCCGTCTTCATCAGTACGGGCCGGTTGCAGTTGTTCGCCGATGTCTGTGTCGGAAGTGTTCACGCTGGACACGACTGTGCTGAATGTCGACGGCTCCAGGTCGCTGTTCGTCTGGGACAGACCGTCTGGAAGCATCTGGACGGCAGACCGGCAGGGTTGTCACTGTCGTCTGCTGCGGCATGCTGCCAGTTCAGCGCAACTACGCACAGGTCTGACTTTGATAGCATCCAGCACGCACGCAACGCAATGTTCTTGCATACTTTTTGATGCAGCTGACGCAGGAGACGCATTGTTTATCATGTCTTTGCAAAGAGGAGCAAGGAAATTATCAAAAAATTTCCAAATAATAACTAAACTTTGAGCGGATTAAGGGGTTTTATCAAAAAAATAAATAGGCCTACTCAAAGTGGTTGTTTGTATGACTATGAAACACATTTCTGTGCATCGGTTGGTGCAAATTTTGCAAATAATGTTGTACAAGGTAGTAGTGTATGCCGACATCTTTTACGCGCGCCAGGAAATTTAATGCTAGTTTTGTGGCATTTTTTGAGTTTACCAGTAAAAGAATTTTGAAAATCGATCTACGATTGACAAAGATATGATAAACAATGCAAAGGCTTTGTTTTTTGGGAAACAAGATGTATTTAGTATTATTGACATCGATGTACGACGTTTGGCTTAATTCTGTATTTTTTTCTGCTGGAACGTTGTAGTGACGTCGGTGACGGTTGACTTCCGGCGCTTGTACTGGTTGGATAGCTCGTCTTCTGTCATTTACAGCATCGACAAGAGGCGTGGTCGAAACATGATGCAACTTTCCACCGATAATAAACGTCTCGGTCATGTGGTGGCGTACAGCGAAGGAATCCAGGCTCTACCGGGTTCGCTGGCACGTTGTTTCTAGCGTAAAGGCGTGTACAAAGCGTCAGAGACGAGCTCAACTGAACTAAACTTCGTTCGTTTTGCACAGTCTGCACAACGCAGCTGCACTGACGATTCAGTTTATTTCTGTTATGTTGCTTTGTAGGATACACTCCTAAAGTCACATAGGCCAATCAAAGTTTAGTTCGGTTCAGTTCAGGAACGTTATTTAGGCTAGTTGACACGCAGTGTGACGGAAATTATGATAGCTGTAGATACTTGCGCATAATAACTGCGTTTTATAATACACACATCACGGTCTAAAGCGGAAAACGAACGGTCCAACTGTCAGTGACGTGTTCCAACTTTTTGAGCTCCGACGTTAAACTGTTCCACGTTGATGGCCCAGCAGTCAAGAAGCTTCGATGATAGAACTCACAGAAGCCCACAGTTCTCGTTCTCGGTGTAATTAAATCATCGAGATTAGCGGATTGCAGATCAGGAAGATGATACAGCAAGACAGATAAGAAGAAGAGTTGTTATTCACTTCTTTGCCCGTCCGGACGAAAATTGATCTCGAAACTTCTCAGGAATTAGCTTCGCTGAAATTTAATATCAGTTTGCTTACGTCATATCAGATTATTTTTTTCCGTCAGCATGTTCTATGACGCGGCATATCTGATTCGCTTGGAATACTGTGTTGCTATATAGGCCAAAATGTGTTTCGATTCGTTGACTGATTATTGCTTCCGCCAAGAAGGTTATGTCGTCGTATGTAACATCCGACGTTTATTTATTTAAGCTTACAGTCTGTTGGTTTATTAGCAGGGTCAGTGGATTGTACAAAAAGTAACTAGCGAATTTGGCAGAAATTTTCGTGGAAAGTTAGACTTGGCACATCTTAAAGGTGATTAGATTTTGGCGGTGGTTGAACAGGATTGGAGGATTTTTACCATTGCCAGATAGGACAGAGCTTCGCGCCGAATATGGTCTGCCAGCTGGCGAACACAGCGAAAAAATTTTGACACGGCGTTATTGGAGGTTTGCGCTCTCTGAATGCCCTTTTAGTTGATCGGTCGATCGATTTATTCATTCATGGTCTGTACAGATGCAAGCTGCTGGTTGATTTCCTGGTACAGCGGTCAGATCTCAGTTTTAGATGCAACCAGCTCGAGCTTAGTGTTGAAGTTGGAACGCCCTCGTCGTTCGCCGCAGTGTCGTACGGCGTCGCTACCTGCGCTGAGGTTCGTCGTACATTACCGCCAAGCAGACAGTTCCAGTCCTACCTTACCTTTCGCCATCTGCCAGCCAACCGACACTTCGCCGTGCTGGACTAAGGTAGACGTCTCTTTTCGTTCATAAATGTGTGTATTTTTTGCTGTTTGATGTAGTCTTTATCCAGGTATTTGCATGCCATGTCATTGGAATATGCCTATTTGGGTGTGAATTGTCTTGGTGAATAATCTAAGTAATTTGAACATGACTTTGGCCTATGTAGTTGATGGCTTGAAAAAATCTTTATAGGCATGCACAACGCAGAAAGAAATGAACTGAACTGCTGTATCCTGTATACGCGTTTGAATTGTTAATGACGGTGGCAATAGGACTGTTTTTACAAAAGCGCAGCGTACGTCGTACATGCTGCAGCAGCGCGTGCTATTGCTATCCGTCTGTATCATTGACGTGTCATGGCCATACGGGTTGGGTTACTTGAAAATTCACGAATAATTGGTTCGAGGTTTTCGTTCAAACTAGTCCCAGTAAACATCTCCAGAATTCATGCATGATTTATTTCAGTTACTTATTTATCACCAGCCCAGCGTAAAATGCGACTGATATGAAGCACCCGGAGGCACGACTGTAAACATGAATGAACTCATCGCACTGCCGTTCCCTACTACAGTATAGCACATTTGTCTTATAGTAGAAGGCGGAATCGCTCGGGCGCAAGCGATTTTGCTTATAGGTACACATTTCTCCATTTCGTGGTCTGTCGTCTGTCACGCTTGTGCACTCTGTTAAGTGCTTAAAACGTTTAACGATTTATGTGCCATTTAGCATCTGAACTCCGGAAGGGAAGACTTTGAGTCGAACCTTTAGCCAATTACCCAAAACATGCAATTGTAAATTGCACGCTGCCACCTGGCGAATAGAAACGTATAGCGATTCCGCGATTTACCTAATTACTTCGGTGCTTCTTCTTATCGTGTATTATCATCATCAGCAGCGATATTGTTTCTGCCGTGGTATCGGTGATTGTCTGTCTGTGCAGGAGACGTACGACAGTCTGACGTCACTGACAGACTTGGCTGCTTACCGGCGCTACGTCGTACAAGCGTCGGCAACAAACTACTTCGTCGATCAGTGGCATGAGGCGCCAGCTCGTGGACCGGTCTTCATGTTTAGTACCAGCCCTGGCCGTTAGTAGTCGCTTGCTCGTTACGAAACATTGACCTTGTCCGAAAGAAGTTAATCTATTTGCATGTATTTTGCGTGCACTGTTGTGTGATTTTTACAATAAATCAATAAAATAATTAACGAATGCATTAATAATTGGTCAACGTAGTCGCATAATGACAGTGGAATTATAGAAATTAATGAATGAGCATATTGCTTACTTTATGCATGTACGTGTTAATTTATTATGCAGGTGTTCTATGATAGACCGCATTATGGGTCTCGTTCGTCCGTCCGTCTGTTTGTCACGTACGCGTTCACACATAAAAAGGCGCAGACAAGACAACATCGACGTGAACGTTTCACAGAGCAGGAGTCACCAGTATGCCAGTTTTTTTTAGCTCAAATAGTCTAGCGGTTATGGGACGTCGAAAACCTCCATAATACATGACGCATGTCTAACGTAAATGCTTACTTACGGCTGGTGGATTGCAGCGCAGTGGGCGCGTACGACCCTCGGCAGCTACGGACGGCCGCATACACGTTGGCACAAGACGTGCGTGCTTGTTGTGTGAGTGCAGAGCCTTCGGCACCGCGTGACCTGAGGTCAGTGACGTACACGCACAGTGACGTCATGGTGATGTGGCACGCGGTCGCCGAGCCCCGCGGTGACGTCACGGACATTGTTTACACGCTTGACTTCCGGTCAGCTGACAGTGATGACGTCACGTGGTGCAGTGGTCAGTGGTCAGTGAACGGCAGCCTGACGATGACTCATCAGCTGGACACTGCAGGCGATGACCGCCAGCCCATGTCCACTCTCGTCACCAGCCTGTGTCCGGACACCGAGTTTGTTTTCACGGTGATTAGCTGGACCGTCGTTTTCTCTTACATTCATTCTTTGTTAGAAAATTTAATGTTACAATCAGCACAAAGTAGTCAGCGAAATTTGATCGATATTTCTGCTATTACTGTGTGTACGCCTTGTCTCCAAATTTTTTATAATTTAAAGATGCGTTTTCACTGCGCGCGTTAACGCGCGTCACGCCGCGTAACGCGCGTCACGTTTCTTGCTTCTGTTGGAAAGCCCGTCGAGTTAACGCGCTTGACGCGACGTGACGCGCAGTGAGAACGCACCTTAAGTCCGTTACTTTCTGAGTGGTCACGCGGATAGACACAGACAGATAAAAAATAAATTATAGAAGCATTACTTTATTTCTTTGGCGGCGGGAATGATAATAATGTTGATAAATCATCAATCAGTAGTAATTAATTAGTAATTCATTATTTCACAGCAATGATATGTGTCAAGTTCGTGCTTGATAATGAGTATAAGTTACCTACCATATGAGATCGTGCACAGTGTTATCTGCCTCCAAAAGTACATGTTGGTGAACGCGCCTCGCCTCAACTGCAACCAGACAGATCGGTACTCG
>Ga0209454_1003251_pt1 | contig 11522 bp, 9 predicted proteins | sample WorMetHERISLAND1_2_FD_187400 | JGI IMG/M metagenome (GOLD analysis project Ga0209454, IMG submission 187400) | Marine gutless worms symbiont microbial communities from Max Planck institute for Marine Microbiology, Germany - Olavius geniculatus... | ecosystem: Host-associated > Annelida >...
GTGTACAACTTCCTATTAGTGATTAATAGTAACCAAGGCCCTATCTCGCACCGTTACTGAGATACAGCGACTTATTAACTAAAAATCGCAAATTTTTCCTACCCCCTTTTATTTAGCGCCCTTGTTCAAAGTGACCACCTTCAAATTTATGAAAAAGCTTAACGGTTCCTGAAACTAGAGTCTTCCTGGCAGCCGAAGGTGAAGATTTGGCGACCCTAGTTTGCACCGTTTTTAACTGATCCACCCGTGTGACAGACAGACAGACAGAATTGCGATGGCTAAGACGCACCAAAGCAGTAGCTGCTTGGCACATAAAAACTTAAATTTAAATTGTTTTAAAAAGACACCTTTAATTAACTCTGCAACATTATCTGATATAGCTAACATTGCAACCAATCTGTAAACCACACATTCTATAAGATTTACGTTCAAAGATGCTTCGCAAAAATTTCAAAAATAGAAACAAATTAAACAGTAATCCATAATAATTTCAATGCATTTTGTTAAATTTCTGACACTTGGCAACAAATATGCACCATGTCTAATACAGTATTCAGTGCCCAGGCTACAAAGACCAGACTGGCCAGGCATTACATTTTAGTCAACAACATGCAGGATAGAAAGTTAAAACAGTTAAAACAATATAAACATCTGAACAATAATGATTTACACTACTTTCACAGAACATTTAAAAGATGCCATCTGAGGCAGGAATGGACTGACTCCAGATGTAATTCCGGTGACAAGCAAATGTAAGAAACTAAAACAAACAAATAGAAGAAGCCCAGCTGTCACTAGCATAGCTGACCGTACTGGTTGTCAGAGACCTTCAAGGTCATCCAAGGTCGATGATTTTCATGTCATTTGAAAAAGAATATGCAACTTCTTATCAGTGATCAATAGCAACCTAGGCCCTATCTTGCACCGTTTAGCCACAATAGCGCATAACAGCCTTCAAGGTCATCCAAGGTCAATGGTTTCCATCTAATCTGACAGGGCATATGCTACTTCCTGTTAGCGATTAATAGTAACCTAGGCCACATCTCTTGCCATTTCCGAGATATGGCCAGTTTTCCGTTGAAAAACGCACATTTTTCCTACCCCCCTTCATTCAGCCCCACATTGAAAATGTTTCCCTTGGAGTAGATGGCTGAAATTTTGCATGCTGAGTTTAAGACACACGGCTAATTATTTGTGTAAAAAGTTTTCCCCTAAGGCCTACACCCTACCCCTTAGCCATAGTACATCCGTTACAGATGGACAGAGAGATGGATGACAACCATGACAATAGCTCGACCGTTACTTGGCTAAAAAATAACCTTTGCAAGAACAGCTTCCTGTCGGCGTGCCACAAAAGCATGCAGATACCGAAAGACAGTCCAGACAAAGTGTTGACAAGCTGTCTCCTCGGCAGCTGCATTGCTGTCAGCCAGTATCTTCTGAAGAGGCACAAAGTATGGTAAGTTGTGACGAACCACAGACACTGACATGGCATCTGTTAATGATAACTCAATCGCGTATCTTTCGTATGATATTCCAAGATACGAAGTACACAGCTCAATATCAACAGAGTTCTGTTTGACGGATGTCACAGTAACACCTAAGAACCACATCCACAGCACAAATACATGAGAGGCCTGTGTAACTAACACTGACATCTTTGTCAAGTAACTTCATTTACATTCTCTGTAATTACATAATGAATATAATTTTGCCCAAGAACAGAGGTAAATCTCAAGTTAGTTTTCTGCAAATGTAGCATGTTTTACACCAATTACTCAATAAGTTACACCAGAATCCCACATTGAAAATGTGATACAGTGGCAACTTAACCAAATTTGAATTAACAAGTACATGCACTAGTACTGTCACTTATTTTATTACACGCAATAGCAGAATGCATCGCATGTATTAGCCATCGTCTAGGCGTCTGTCTGTCCATCCATCCATCCATCTGTCACACTCGTGATCTGTATCAAAACGATGCAAGCTAAAATCACGAACTCCTCACTGTTGGCTGCCCAGAGACTCTAGTTGATTGTGACAAAATTTCGTGCCCTTGGATGAAAGAGTTCCCCTCAAATGAGGGCATCAAAGAGAGGTATCCTCCCTCCCCTTAAACAGACATTATTTTGCCGCTATCGGCTCTGCTAATGTGAAAACGGTTGCAGATAGGTACAGACACATTGCTTATTACAACAAGCACTGATCACTGGCTTTTTAATTTTATCATCGATGACCTATAACAACCTTGAACCCCCAAAAGGGGATTTTTAGTAAATTTTTCGCAATTTTTGGCTGCAGCGCACATTTCAAGAGTGAATTGCGATGAAATGCCTGAAGATAGACCAAGACAACCTGTGTATGAAATTTTTAGCATTAATCGCAGATTTTTATCAGTCCAAGTGGTTCCAGGAGGCCTGCACACGCGAGTGTAAAAGAAGGGTACCCTTCTAAAAAGTGGTTATTTTACTGATATTGCCTCGTCTAGCATGAAAACAGTTGCAGATAGGCACAGACATCCTGCTTATGATAACAAGCACTGGCGATGAGCTTCTTAAGACTGTCAACATCAATGACCTTGAACCCCCAAAATGGGGGATTTTATTATTTTTTTGCAATTTTGGGTTGCGACACACATTTTAAGAGCGAACTGCATATAAAATTATTATTATTTTATTGCATGCTGTACACTGATTGCCAAAGTGGCAGGACCGCTACTATCGTGCATCACGTGAGCTTTGCTCAAATTACTTGTACATCTTGCCTAAGTCTTTAAAAAATCTCGTCACTTACACATACATTACAGGAGTATACAATTAAATGGGAAAATGCAAGCACAGAGAAGCAGTACATATAATATGATGTGTCAATCATTTGCATGACCAAACTGAATGAACAAAATGACTAGATTGTTCACAAAATAACTTGAATCATCATCCACTACACTAACTACAACTAACTGTGAAAACAAAGTACACACATTACAAAAATAACTTAGTTTAACATAAAATGCATAAACTGCATTGCAGATAACTAATCAAATATGTATCATATACACAAAATCATAAAAATTCTGAAAACAATCTAGCAATATCAGTTTAAAATTTGAACCAGTGGCCCTAAATTGTGAACTGTTAAAATATTGTAGAAAAATCTTCTTCAAAAAATGTTCATCCAAAAGTGCAAAATTTTATACTAAAAACTTCTTTTTACGAAAACTTAGAAACAAAATTGAAATTTTGAGCATCCATAATGTTTCAATGTTTTCTGCCAGTAATTTGCAGCTGTGTGTTAAAAAAACTGCAATTTCCTGCCCTACCTACTTTTTTTAACCGACAATGCAACATCGCTATACAGAGTGTGATTATATTACACATGACAAATTACCTAATAAATTCTGCAGCGATGTTACTTGACCAACTTTATTCATTAGTTCAGGCACAGGATCAACCTGAGGTGGCTGCAACAGAACATAACAATAACATCAACAACACCCAAAATATCACAGAAGAATAATCTATAAACATAATGGTAGCAGTCCATCGTAGCAAGGGACTGCCATCATGGTTCTTACTACCCTGCAAAATTCCTTACCTTACCTTACCTTACTCCAGAGTGGCAGGTTTTGCAACATTATCTGATATAGCTAACATTGCAACCAATCTGTAAACCACACATTATATAAAATTTACATTCAAATATGCGCTTCCTCCAATGTAACCACAAGGTTACAGGAAACGGCTACGAAGCCGTGAACGACTGTGAAGCTGTAGATAAACGACTGTGAAGTCGTAGATGGCCATAAAGCCAAAATCAGCGAATAAAACCAAAAGTTAACCAGTGCATGAACACTGGTAATATATCTGCTCATTTTTTGGTTGGCTCTTAGTTGGCTCCTACCCTCCAAATTTTAGAAATTTTTCAGGTCATCAGTGCACGAAGCCCCACCACCATGCCAAGGTGACAGACCACAGTGGGGACCCTGCAAAATTCATTATCCCTCACTTTTCCCTGATTTTCCAGAATAAAATAAATCATTTTCCCCAACTAATTTGTTCACGTGAAATACCAACATTGTCTAATTGCTTGTAATCATAATAGAAACAAAGGCGGTAAAAAAAATTTAAACATGGTTCCTACTACTCTGCAGAATTCATTTTCCCGGACATTTCCCGGCCAAAATGAGTCATTTTCCGTGAATAATTTGTTTATGCAAAATACCAATGTCGGTTTTCAATCGCTTGCAATCACAGTAGAAACAAGGGTGGTGCATCAGATTTAAAAGTGGAAGAAATAATCTGCGAGCAAAGCAAGCAGGAAAAATTATGAACTGTTGTATGCAGTCTGTGTACAACAGTTCAAATTTTTTTGGCATCATTGTTAACTTTTGCACCTTGGTACTTTTAAATTCCCAGACTTTCTCTGACCCTCTGAGTTTTCCCTGACTTTGGAATGTAAAATTCCCTGACTTTTCCTGATCCTCTGATTTTCCCCTGACTTTCCCTGACTTCTTCTGACCGTAGGAACAATGTTTAAAAGTGGAGGTACAAATAATCTGCAAGCAAAGCAAGCAGAAAAAAACTGAACTGTTGTCAAAATTTTTTCTGCATCTTTGTTAACTTTTGCACCCTGTTACTTCTACATTCCCTGACTTTCCCCTGATTGTAGGAACCATAAGCCTTAGCGAAAGACTGAAGGTATTGTACAGTTGTGTTACCTAGGCCATAAAATCTGTTTCCCAAAAATGTCCGATTAATCTATGAAGTTCTGTATGGTAAGACTTAGAACCTTCGCCATGGTGGACAATCCCTAAGGTGTCCCCTTGGCTGTGGAAGCTAAAATCAATGTAACAATGCAATGCAACTAACCAAATCAGAACTCAGCTGACTGACGATGTTCTTCAACTGATTACGGCGTTCCTCAAGCCTTGTAATCTGCTGCTGGAGCAGAGTTATTTGATGCAGTTGACAATTTTCAGCAGCTTTCTGTTCTTTCTGTCTTGCAGCATCAGTTTCCAGCGACCTCAGAAGCTCACGCACACCTCATGCAAAAAAATAATCATTTTATGACATTAGCAACAACTCTCCTTGTCCAGTAATCATCGTACAATTTTCCAATAGCAATCAATGACTATAAGAAGCAGTACAAGAACAGAATGCCCAGTTGTTGCAAATCTGTGGTTATATTACATCTGTAAAACTTGTATAACTTTTATATAGCTTATGAGGCTAAACTGCAGCATTACCCAAAGCAGAAAAACATGAAATACAACAGTTTGAAAACAGATAAAGTAGCAAGAAAAGTATGTGTACTTAGAACACCAGCATCGTGGTGTGGCTTGATAGTTTAATGGTTAGCGTGTCAGACCAAATAAACACCAAATAACTCAGGGGTTCGACTATCGGCCATTCCACTATCAGGTAATAACGCTGGGCAAGTTGTTCACACATCACTATTAGCTGAAGACTCTGGACTTGTGCAAACCTACGCCACAAGCTTTATCGAAATATAATGCTACCGGCAAATAAAACTGAATAGCCATACACAACTAGAAATAGCTTTACCATTCATTTTGTAAGTTATTGAGATTTTTTGTATTTGTAAACATTACGCGCCAACAAAGAATATTAATTTAAAAATTTCAGGCTGACAGCACTGAACTAGAGCTGGGTCAGTGTGGGTATTTTAGGTCGGCATCGGTATTTCTCGGTATTTCAAAAATCGGTATCGGTTTTTAAAATATCGCGATATCGTTATTTTGTCCACCATTATTATTAAACACGTATTGAAAAATCCTGATTCTTTTTTGGCCAACCGTACAACTGTCGTGATTTTTGGCACATAAACTCGTGTTTCTCTGTCTGTTGTCTGGGCTGTCGATCTGTGACGCATGTATTGTGGCTAAACGGTAGGTCGTAGGGGTCGACAAAGTATAGTTGGATACGGCTATGGTTCCTATGGGTTGTCAATAGTAACCATATCTCTATCTGCAGCGGTTTGGCCGCAATTTTAAACGCAAAGTTGCTGTTTATGATCATCAGCTATCAATCACGTGCGCCGAATCACCGTATCGTATTCTAACGTTGATCGTAGCGTTCGGTAGCAGCGTCACCATAACGTATATGGGACTATAAGAAATCGCTTTCTATCCTCGACCGGAAGTCGGACGCTGGTCTTCGAACATAGGCGGTACTAGCGAGTACGACAGCTCGAGCTTCTAGTCATTTCTCTCTCTTTGTCCGTTCCCTATTATTTTCATATTATTCCAAGCGGTCACAACGCTTGATCTGCTCAATTGTTTGCGTATGTATTTGGGGGTTTTAATTGTAAGCAGTGGCGTACCCAAGGGGGAAGAGAGCAGAGGCCCAGCCCCCAATCCTCAAACCAGCACACGTCTAAGCTGCACTACATGTGCCAATTTGGTCAGTTAATTCTCAAGAAAATAATCATAATTGTTGCCAGCAGAGTTCAGTATTTTAAAGCTACAGTGCACCAAATTTGACTTAGGCTGGGGCTTACAGCGCTCCCCCAGATCACTTAGGATTTCAGGGCGTCCTACTTCTAAGAGAGGGGAAAGAGGGAAAACGAAAAAGGAAGGGATAGTGTAAAGAAAGGAGAAGAGGGAAAGGAAACGGAGGAGACGAACAAAGGAAGGGAAGGAGGCAAAGCTCCCCAATTCACATTTTTGGCTACACCACTGTATAGTAAAGACTATATTTACGACAAATTCTTACCTTTCGATAGGCCTAGCTAAATGTGTGTAGGACTAGACAACTATTAGCCTATACTTTACGAATTTCTGTAAATGATTAAAGACTAAGATTTTGATTGATCTATCGATGATCATGAGTAAACCCCCGAAACTGTGGCTTAAAATCTGCAAGAACTGAATTAAATTTTCAGTGCTAGTTAGGCTACGTATTTATCCAGACGAATATTTTCTGAATGTGTGAATTTTTTTCCTCCAAAGTGTACCGTGATTACGTAAAACAAACGAAGGCGCTATCCCAGCAAATGACACCAACGTCTGTAGCTAGCTTTTCAAATAGTATCATTATTTTCAAAGTTTGAAAACTCAGTAAATTTGGCCGTTTTTTCTAGTAACTGAAAGCAAGACCTCCTATTCAAGGTGTAACTTTATCAAAAACCCATCTTTGCCATACAGGGATGAAAGCAGAGTTGACCTTAGTGTTGGTTATGTGGTTCACAGCGAATCATGTGTTGCAAAATTTAGACCTTCAAGTAAGTTTTTTTTCATTAGGTAGCCAACAGAAATTTTCAGCGTTCTTGCATATTTTTATGTGATAATCTGTCAATAACACAGCTTCTCGTCTTTGTGTATTTGTCGTGTATTTTCATCACACAGAATTCAAGCAAGCAACACAAAAACCAACTACATCATAAAACTCCAACACTGCAAATGCATATTTGTTACAGAACCCCCAAGATGTAGTTGTTTGCAATAAAAATAGTCGACCCCCAGACACTAAAACTTTTTGTTAATTTTTCACATTCTAGCAATGATCCTATCACTGTGTGTAGCAAAATTATTACATGACAAAATATAAAAATCCAACTGGGTAACAGAATCCATTTTTAAAAAGTGAGTGAGTAAGTATTTCTATGGCAAACAACGTTATTAGTGACTGACTAAAAAGATAAAATGTGTATTAAATCTATACTATCGAGATACAACAGAACATGTAAGAAAAACAATGAATTTAAGATACAGTTCAGCTAGTACAATTTAGATGCTACCTTTAATTTTTTTAGCAAAAAATCTGACCTAATGCTCACGAGACGCGCGAGAGCTTATGGCAGTTCCTGTTCGCAGGTAATTTCGTTGGCAGAATTCGATGGCCCAACCCCAAAAACCCTCTATAGACTCATTGAAGATCTCGAAGATATCTCTAACAGAAGCCGAGTTATAGCCCATTTTGTCCCAAATTTCGTTGATATGGTAACCAGGGAAAGTCCGGGGGTGAATTTGAATGACACTGTTATATTGGCCATCCCTGAAAACCATACCCTAGAACCAAAAATTACGACTCTATCTTATACACAGCCAAAGTTATGACCGTTTAAAGAATTGTTTAATTTCCCCATAGGTGCTATTGTAATTTTTTTGAATTTTTTGAATAAATACATTAAATATTAATTTCACGGCATGAAATTTTGTCACGAAATACTAGAGACAATATGCTATCATACGGTGAAAATTCGAAGTCTCTATCTCACCTGGTCTTACAGCGGTACCGGGACGTGACACCAAAACACCAAGACAGAATCACCATAGCTCGTACGCGCTACTATGCTAGCTCTCGAGCATAAAAATGAATGAAGTGCAGCAGACAGACTGATTAAGTAAGAGGGAATGCAGTTAACATGGCTCATCAATGACCACTGACCATCTTGCTACATTATGAATCGGTTTCAATATTACCAATTACAATAGAAACTCAGTGTTCAATTGAAGCTCAGTCGCTTATGAGTGAGACCCACAAATGCTACTACAGTACATTACACTGAAACTGACAAATTCACATTTTGCACGCAAAGCCACTATAATACAACGTCTATAATACACAGGAAAATATTTACAAGCACACTAAATGTTCAAACAGCAAAAAATTCCGAATGCGATATTTACAAATGCAACCGACGAGATCAGTAACTATTGAACATAACAAATAGCGAAATGCTTGTTAACACTGTTGGCAACCAAGCTTCAGAAAAAGTAGTAAACGAACGACAAAGTATGCTTTGCATAACACAAAAAACTGCCAGCTGTCTAGTAATGAGATTGCGGATGACAGCAGGCACTTCATTGCAACAAGTGAGTCGAACTTTATGCTGCTGGTGCATGTATCTATGCCATTCTATGGTGTGGTCATCGCCGTTGTCTACAAAGTACAAACACAGCACACAAAAAATAGAAGTATGATCAAACATACACACACAACTTCTTGGGACTCAGAAAATTACAGACAGAATAAAAATGTGATACAACTCACCCAGGATGGACAGGTTATTCACAAAATTACAAAAGGTGATATTATTCAGCAGCACATTGACACACAGTCAGTGTGTCACCTGTTGTGATTTCTGCTGTTTTCGATGTGCGAGTTCTTTAATATTGTTGTTAACAAGTGTATAAACTGATGTGTTGTGCATTTATGTCAATCATTGGCCTAGCTCAGCGATAAATGAAAATAACAGTAGGCAAATGATAAAACTACCCACATGGCTTGGAAGCGGGGCTGATCGTAACAAGGCCGGATAGCGAAGAGGCGAGATGTAGCCCTTCGGTCGGACAAAGTTCGGCAGTCGCTGCTTGGCAAAGATCCGTTCCATGGCCACGACGCTCGCTGTATGGTGGAAAGGAAAAACGTCATTCTCCTTGTCAGATGAACAAAATTCGTCATCGGTGGTTCTTCCGTCGTCAGTAGCATCATCTAAGTCCATTACTTTAGCACTGAGCAGATCATGACGAACATCACACGATGATGTACTGTCAGCCAGGACTGTGTCGGGCGGCTGATCAACGATGTTTGCGTATTTGGACCGAAGCTGAGCCGATTTCACCTGCATCAGCAGAAAAATTGCACCACTCAATCAGATCACACTACCAATCATTAATGTTTTCTACCTGGATACCAAATAAAAAACCACCTAGCCATTTACTGACAGATAGCCAGTTCAACAGCAACCCAATTGTCTTCTCCCCCTTCTGCCAATATCTGATGCTACTCAGCTGATATTAAATTAAACTGACAGATGGATATTTAATATCAGCAAAAAACAAAAACAACTTAACATTCAAAGGCTGCTCGATCATTACCATTCAAAGAGCTGCGAGCCAAAAAGTAGTTCACATGTGTACACTAGCCGACAGCAATTCAACATGTTCAAAAACATGGACCCAAACAGCAATAATACTTTTGCACATTAAGATATATGATTATGTTCATAAGACTGGTAATCCTGACCACTAGATACACAATTACTTCACGGATTTGTATGAGCAAGCTGACAGATGGCAGTTCTCTGCTGCAGAGGCCTATTTGCTTGATTATGTAATGGAGACAAGGCACACAACTGTTAAAAAATAGAACACATCAGCAAACAACCTAACTAGAAAACGGTTGGCACTGTGCTGACATTTTATGTGGCTGTCCACTATGTATTATATAGCATTTACTTATTCTGAACGTCCACCATAAGTCAACTTATACTTTAAGTGCTGCAAGTGGTGTGAATGGGCCGGCTAGTTCTGACACAATATTCGCATCCTTTTAAAGAGATTTTTTTATGTCCGATGAAATTTATCTTTGACCTTTGAACTGAAAATCAGTGAATTAGTTACTGGCAAATGTTCACACCAATCTTGGCTTTTCACTTCTCAGTTAGAAGCCAAGACAAACCAAACAAATGAATGGACAGTGGGAGAGACGAGCAAAGCCTGTAATGCAGCCCATCAGGATGTCTGTATACATTCAGAACAAAGCAGATTGGTACATACAGCTTTACTGTCACGGCGTGAACTGGTGACAAACAGCTTCTTGACTGGTGACTGCGAGGTTACACACGGAGACTCATAATCACCGACATGTAGTTGCTTCACTGGTGTGTGGATCTAACACAAACACACATCACAACATCTCAGAGCTACAGAGCACCACCTGCCATATGGGATCACACAGCACACAAGTTAACGTGCCCTGCCATAAATCCAGCCAGAACTCGATTTACCTACCTCAGAGAAATGGAAGGCTGAGTTGACCACTGAACTTCTTTATGGCCAAATGCTTCCGATTTTTTTTGTTACTTAAAAGAATTATGTTTTAAGAGTTAGTCCAGGTCAGGCCAGATACTCGGTGAGAACCTTCATGATCTCCCACAGCAGATAAACACACGTCCTATGCAACACCAAAGTCTGAAAAACATATACTATTTCTTTAAAAATGGAAACTTCTAGTAGTTCTTAGAACACAAGCCCAGTCCAAAGATGACATGATTAATAGATTGTAATACACAATCCAACTTTCTAGTTTCACCAACACACCAAAATACAGCGAGTAGGCCTACCAGTCAGTCTAATGAGCGTAACAAATCACTTGCATAGACAAATTTTATAAAATGAAGATTAAAAATTTATTAAAACTACCGGTACCTGAGATGTCTCACAGTTCCTAACGTCGCACATGGATGTCACCATCAAGCTGTTTTCACAGCCTCGATGCCGCTTGCCAATGATTCGCTGTTACACAGAACAGTTTGAAAACACAACGTACATTGTACAATGCAGATTAGACATAACTAGAAATTTGGGGCAAAGCCAACGTGAGTCCGCCCGGCGCCCTAAGTCCGATTGGGGGAAATTAGAGGGGGAGGAGGTAAAGAGGGGGGGAGAATTTCCCTGGCATCAAAGTCACGTGGCCCGAACTCAAATGCATTGGCATACGCCGAACGCGCTTCGTCGACTTAGGGTAGGTCAACATTAGCGCTTATAACTTGGT
>Ga0209454_1003252_pt1 | contig 11522 bp, 8 predicted proteins | sample WorMetHERISLAND1_2_FD_187400 | JGI IMG/M metagenome (GOLD analysis project Ga0209454, IMG submission 187400) | Marine gutless worms symbiont microbial communities from Max Planck institute for Marine Microbiology, Germany - Olavius geniculatus... | ecosystem: Host-associated > Annelida >...
CACAATAAAAGTGCGGTGGGTGGAAGAACTTCACGTTTACGCGCCATAAATTTCTGCTTGTAACAGTGAAAGAATGGTTAAAATCGGTGCTGAATTACCAAAGTTATCCCCCAAAAAAACTGGGTATCCGTTTTTTTGGAACACCCTGTAATATGCAAGTGAGGGTGAGCCTTGAACTTAAAGAACAGGTTCATAGCCAGAACTCCAAACTGCGATTGACATTTACGTGACGTTATTAATATAAATAATCAACTAAGTACTTTACTACTACTCGTGTTCGTTACTATTAAACGATATATTACGGTCACCATGGCGACACAGTACGTGGCGGATACAGAAATTCTAAATGCGGCGAGGCGGAAGGGTAGGGGTGGTGTCTGGGGACGAGTCTGCCCTTTTCCCAATTTTTATTTTGTAAATTTCATGCACAAATAATACATTTTAGTGCAAAATTTTGACTTGTCTTAAGATGCATCAATTCCAGTTAATACCCCCACCGTAATCTGCCACTGCGGCGACAAGAACTTTTGAGACTGTAGTACCCCCATGCAGCAAGAATGCAAAGAGCAATCGTCGCATTTATCCTTAGCTCTTGTGAGGTGTAGAAATAATCATATGAGCATGGGCAGGTTCAAGTAAAGCCGGTATACAATGAAGACAGCCTAATTTTGATATTGTAAAACACAAAGTATAATTTCAGAAAAGGACAAACAGTTAAGATATTTACAGACAGCAAAGTATTAAAAAACCCAAAAGAACCATAAGCATTATGCAAGTTCAGTTACTCTGCAACGTAATTCAAATAATTTTCTATTTATTTTTGACAAATCTCCAGTTGATACAAATTAAGGTCTGCATCAGCTGGGAATAAGAGTGGTAATGTCTTGATATTTGGCACCTGTGATAAATCATAAATAAAAGCTCAACTGTTAGAGAATGCAAGCAATTTTTGCAAGATGAAAAGACTTCGCTGCTGAAACAACCAGCTACATACACAATATACGTGACTATGTAGCATAAGTCTACTCAAATCTTCAGCAAATAAGCAAGAAACGATATAGTAAACAGTTTATTTTTGTACAGAACACAACCATCAACCATCAAAAATAATTAACACACAAAATCCTTTCCAAGAACCGAGTAGCCTACAATACAATAATGAAGCACTTCCATGAGCAGAAAAGCGAAAAATTTAAGAACAAAATATTATACACGATAGCAGTACATTTGCCAATACAGACAATGTTACAATACCACACATTTTTTGGTTGCAATTGTCAGTAATACAACAAAGCTTCAGATGCAGCATGCAACTGGAAATTAAGCAAAATGCAAGTATTCTACTGAAACTCCAATAATATTTATCATACTAATGACTAAATCACTGGAATGCAATAATGGACATACTCTACAGGGTGGGGCAAAAAAATTTATCCCCTAAAAAAATCGGTAGGCAATCCTGTTAAAAAGTTGATAACTTTGTAGTTTTTCAAAAGAATTACATTTTAGTTGGCAGTTAAATGTAGAAGGTTTTAGCAAATAAAGCTGTAAAATTTTAAATTAAAATTCCAAACAGCTGCTGAGAAAACAGCAAAAAACTTTAGGGGGCTACTTTTTTGACAGACCCTGTATATACAAGGTGTGCCAAAAAATGACCCAACTTGTTCATGTCAGAAATTCATCAAATCTCTACCAAATTTGATAATTTTTAGCACACACATAGTCAAGACGATAGAAATATGTTCACCTCATCCAATTTATGTCAATGCACTACCGCATAAAACACAGATGCTCCAAATTGTTACATTACACTGTGACTATCAGTATCAGATTGTTCAGCTTTTCATTATCAATTCAACAGAAGGCGCTATGTAATTTAATAATTTTGTGGTATTAAATATTTTATACTGAAAATAGCAAACAACAAAATAACTGACTAATGAGCTCAAAACACATCTAATCCATAAATGAGTACTGTGCAGGCGATCTGATCGTTAATGCCACAATCAGCCGTAGCATCACGTCTAAACCATTGTGTACACCTTGAACATGAATTTAGATAATTTGGAAGCAAGTTGTTACACAAACTTATAATTCTGCTAAATAAATCACACTTTAGTTTATTGTGTGCTTAATTAAGTCGTTAGAACTTTTACGGGCACAACAACTTAGCATTATGCAACAATTTAGAGCATCTGCCTTTAACACAAAAATTGACGAAAATTGGGTGAGATGAGTGAGTGAGTGAGTAGGGTTTAACGTCCCACCCGACACAGTATAGGTCATTTTGGGGATGGCCTTTTCAGGCAGAATGCACACAAACACAATAATGGAACGTTAAGTTTAAGTTTTACAATAAACAGAAAGTTTAACCTTTACAGAAACACCAAAAAAACACAAAAAATGAAGTTAACCTAAAATTGTAAGAAGTCCATTATACGCGTGCATATGTAATTCACTAATGGTAATTCTAATAATCTTCCTCCAAACAGTCATCAATGTGATAATGCTGTCTATTTGAGGACAGAGAGCAAAATATGGCAATTGCATAATAACGCATATTTATATATTTTTATAGTCTTGGCTATCTGTGTCCCAAAAATTATCAAATTTGGTGGAGATTTAACGAAGTTCTGAAAAAACAAGTTGGGTCATTTTCTTGGCACACCCTGTATAGCAGTAAGTGCTGTCTGATAATGAAATGTTAACTCAGAAACAAGCCAACAAATCAAACTACATCCACTCCACTATTTACAAATAAAACGACAAATACATGAACTATGACAGAGGTCAATATTTTACAAATTATGAGTAAAACGCAACCTGCAAATTGCTAAAAAATGTTAAAACAGCCACATCCAGAAACAACGTGAAATGCAAACGCACGGTTCTTTTTGACTCAACTCCTTAGCCCGACACCAGTTTACACTGCAAGACATGGCTAGTTCATCACACAGTGTACCTGTTTATGCCCCAGCTTTAGCTGGTACTAAATGCGTCTACTCGATACTCAATGCGCAATGCGCCAACTCCATGATGAGACCAGACCAAAAACACATAGGCCGGAGACGTTGAGGATTTTGTCCGAGACAAAACTAAAATGAGACACTAGTAGGTCTCAACACCATCTCAAGACTGAGATGTTGAAACTCAGACCACATCCCTGACTGCAGCGAAAGTTGCTAAAATTGTCAAAACAAACATATCCACAGACAGACAATCCACTGCAAATTACATGAGCAGTTAATGTGGGCAAATGCAACAGCAAATGACTGCATCACAGATTCTTGCTATACCTTAAACTAACTCGGAACATAAAACACCATCACAAATACTTCTATTTACACTAACAAACCAACTGCTATTGCTGACTCGTCAGTTTTTCCATAAATCAGTTCCAACATAGACAGCTGACAGCATACCTATCACACTGCCTCTTCTGTAACTGTTTTTTTATCTACATTGTTTTTCTTCTTTTATCAATTTCTTGGAAATTTCAACGAAAGTTCAGATTTCAGTTACATTTTTGACTCATATTCAGTGCTGCAGCTGTCACAAACACATTCAAAGTGGAACAACTAGCAGATAGCAGTGAGACAGTTAAACTCTCCAATAAATAATATTCAACAAATACAACATTTTCATGGAGTGAGTGAGTGAGTAAGGTTTAACGTCCCGCCAGACACAGTATAAGGGACGGCCTTTCCAGGCAAAATGCACACATAAACACACAATAATGCAACAGAAAATTTAACCCTTACAATAATGGAACATAAAGTTTAACCTTTACAGTAAAAGACCCCCCAAAAATCGACCAAACCCTAAAATTGTAAGAACTGTATTATGGGTGTGCACATGTAAAAGTAATGACAGATCTAATAATGGTCACTGTTAGCCTCCAGACAGTCATTAATCTCTGAATGCTGTCTATTTGAGGCCAGGGGGCACATTTTCATAAAAAACATCAAATAAAATTCTGCCTGCAATTAGTTGCTATTTTAATAGGTACTGAAATTCGCAAAGTAACTGCACAGTGCTTAACTTCTAATTAGGGCAACCAACGATCAACAGAAATTCAAGAAAATGAACAGACAAAGTATAATATGGAATGCAACATCTGGAATGTGAAAAATGGCCATATGCACGTACTTTTCGCACAGAAGAACATTTCTGCAATGTGGCTTTTCTGCGACAGCAAATGACGTATCATTCTTTGCACTTACGGCAACCACTGTCAGAGAAACACTAAAATAGATAACACCTACCGGTACACACTACCGCAACCTAACACAATGAAAGAAAGCAACATTAAAAGGCACTTTCAACACAGCGACCTTTGTATGCTTCGCTCTGCTGCAAATCTGAGACCGGATAGCTTTGAATTGCAAGCAAACAAAGACATCACAGAATTAACAATCATGAGCAGTTAAACAGCCGGCTTTGTGCTGAATCGGACCTACAATGAAATATTCCACATCCATCTCCAACTATTATCAGACAACAAACTAAGCTGAACTAAAATGGAATAAAATCTCAGTTCGATAAAGTTGCATTGCATGGCCTGTACAAAGCAAACAGACTGAAATTAACTAAAACGCCAGTGCAGTTATGTTGCCTAGACTGCGCAGTGTGGAAAATAAACTGCAATGCAAACATAAACTGCAAAAACTTTGATAGAAATTGTACAAGTACAACAAAACTGGTCAAACAATAACAATGAAACTAAGCAAAATAAATCACAACCGAATACATTGGAGATAAAGATGCATACATACAGAGTGACCACTCTCCAGATACGATGAAATTCCCTGACAATTCCGACAATTCGTAACACTCCTGACTATTTTAGCCTGTAATACTAGTGTTAAAATTAGTAACCAAACCATTAAGTTTATATTGAATTATGATGAAACTAAAACATAAATAAATAGCATTCAGCAATAAACACCATAAAACAATTGGCATAGAGTACTAACTGAATGACGCTGAAAAGCCTGCTGACTCAATCTTCCGGAAAGTTGGAGGGCAATTTTCCCTGACAAGATTTTCCCCTGACAATTCCCTAACATTTCCTGACTTTTACTGAAATCCCTGACATTTCCCTGATATCTGTGAAATTCCGTAAAATTTCCAGGTTTTCTGGGTTTTCCACACAAGTGGTCACCCTGTAACATAAAGCGGGTGAGGGTGCTAATGCATCGACATGAACAATGCGAGCAAGTCTGCCAGGTTGTTGACAGCCTTGACTCGACCTCCGGGTTCCTTTTCCTCCACACATTCCAGCAGCGCTGAATTTATCTTCTCCGCTATGTCCTTGTCATCCTCGTGCTTTGGAACGCTGTGCAACAGCCCGCCTGTGACAGTCGAAAACATCTGCAGTGAATCAACCATGATCTAAATCACCGAACCAGAGATGTCAAGAACCACAGGGGGCCCAAAGAAAACATTCTCACAAGGCCTATCTGGGAAGAAAATTTTTGAATTTAGCTTCTTAAAATGCTGCATTCTAGTGTACTTTATATTTTTGAGTGACGGCGGGCCCCCGAATGTCGATGAGCATGAGGAAAACTTGCAACCTTCCCCCCTGTTGATGGGCCTGCACTGAACAGAATACATTACATCTGCTGCTAACTGCTACTGCCACTTTTTAAACAGCAGTATGACATTTCCTGTATGGGCCTCTTTGTGGCATGTCACAACAAGCAAAAAATTCACTTGATGTGACATGACATTCTCTATAGAAATGTATTCATGATGTTACTTGTTTATTTACTTCAAGGTAAGTTCTTGTACATTAACATAAGAAAATCCACGTGAGCTCCCAACATTTTATTAAACAGGGCCAAACCAGATTTAAATCAAGCTATGCTGCTACTTTGCCTCATAAAACACAAATTTTTCACACAGAAAATTGAACAAGAACTGCATAATTACAACTCAAAAACGTTGACACAGTGCCAAACTTTTTTGAGCAGACATTTGCCTAAAGCTGTACAACATAACCGTCAACATTTTTATGCGCAAAAGCAGCTACTGCTTTAGCACGTCTGAGCCATCGCAATTCTGTCGAAGGGGGTCACTCCGAACGACAGCGTCAAATTAAAGGGGAGTAGGAAAAATGTGCGATTTTTGTCCTACCCCGATTCAGTTATTTCATAGCAACCGGTTAATAAAGAATACAAGACAGCTCACGATAGGAGACGCCGCCTCTGTCAGCTTTGTGCCGGTGCTTAGGAATGTCTGACAGTATATTACGACACAGTATGGAGTACATCATCGCACCACCGACACTATGCAACGAATTGCAGTGCTCGTGGCGATCATGAGGTGATAAATGTTCATTCGCTAGCTTCTCAAACAACTTCTTGAAGCAAGCATCATTGCACGTTATGTTATGGCCGTAGTAATGCTCCACATGAAGATCCTCATCTGCAGCACATACAGACTTCATGATAAATTACTCGCAAAACAACTTGTGGGAACACGTATCTGCAATAACAAGAAACATGTTAGACTGAGACCAATCTGCTGGTGTAGCCTGCACGACATTTTGTAAATCGAGAAAAATTATGTCCGAGGATTTTGGCCAGCGTATCTGATGTCTGGGGGGAGAGATTTCGTCCATTTTACACTTACTCAGAAAATTTTATCTGGGAATATTTTATCCAAGCAGCTATGGCGAGAGTTTTTTGTCCATTGTCAATCTGTCCAGAGAACTTAGCTGAAATTCATATGTATTTTCTACAGTCGGTAGCTATCTCATATAAAATGTCAATTTGGCCCTATCTGGCAACAGCAAATGAGGACTGCAGTCCTATCCTAGACGTTGATCCAGATCACCACCAAAATCCACTCACAGCCAACCATCCCTGAAAAGTTCAGGCAAATCCATCTGTAATTTTTTCTGTGACTGTATTCAGTAACTTCTTTGTTATACCGCACAAATTTGGTAAAAAAATCCAAAAATCAGGTCCTGGACCCAAATGCTAACCCAATCACCACTAAAATTTCACACAGCCAGAATTGGGTCAAGATATGCAAAATTTCATCAAGCTAAGTGCAGTAGTTCTTGAGTTATTGAGTTCATACAGAAAAAACTAATGACTAGGGCCTACAGTTTTCCGCGGGCCATAAAATTTCAAGCCGAGCCAATGAATTTGCCCTTTTCCACGGAATTTTCATATTTGTATTTTTCCTGCATGTTGTTATAATTCCGCACAATACAAGCCTTCAATAACTGAAGCTTCTGAACAAGATAGAGCTCGGTTTACTCACAAACCACGGCGAGCCACAGAATTTGAACAATTTTGCCGTGGTAAGCTGCGGAATTTTGCAAAATGGTCCACAGAATTTGGCAAAATTTGCCACGAAAACTGTGGGCCCTACTAATGACAATACTACTGCAAACAGTAGCAATAAAATAGGTATTACGCAAAAGAACTACAAACCATTCGCTTCATCAAAATCAGTGTTTTCTATGATGCTCAGCTCTTCGTAGTCAATAATGAAAATCTCGTTATCATGTGACACGGCAATATTCTCATAAACAAAATCTTTGTACAGTGCAAACCATCGCCGATCGGCATGCTGCAACAAGATCATTTCAACTAGCCCATAATTACGATAACAGTTTGGGTAATTGCTACAGCACCATTTATAAGACTAAGTGGACTCAGCCTTCTACCCTCTAAGGGATGGTAAAATGACTACTAACAGTGGTTACGACCATTGCTAAAAAAACGGTAAGTTCTCCATAACAGTAGGCCTTGTTACCAGAACTGTGGCATACTCACTCGGTACAAATAATACAATACAAATTAGCATATGTAACACCAAGTAGTGTCAAGCTGGAAACAACTAACCGGTCCCCCTAAAAATGTGAAGTGTACCAAAATGCAATATCTAGTGCATATCATTGGTAAACAGATCTGCAGTGCACTATTGGTAAATATCATCTAAATACCACAAAATAAAAAATTATTATAAATAGTGGGTAAAATACTTCTAAACTATTTTAATGGCATTCAAATACTACTGACTATTATAACAGTAACAACACTGAGTCCCAGTAATTCAGATGTGTTGGCAGAGAATATTCATAACAATCTAAAATAATTTTAAAATTCAAAATGTATTCTCACCCAGAAGACCTGGACCATTGACAACAGCTGCAGTGCATACTCAGCTCGTTCATGGAACGGTTCGTCAAGATAGCTTGCCAGCAGACGTCCGCCATGTTCAATGATGACCAGCCGACCACAGGCTCCGTACACTCGTGGAGCCACTCGTTGGAACTGAATGCCTTTGAAAAACTATGCCAACACACAAGCAAATTATTGCATGGTAATAAAAGCATAACATGAACAGTTCCGTAAGAAAAGACATCAATGCCTCGTGCTGGCATAATATGCGACAATCCACCCAGTTGCTGCGTGTCCCAGCACTAACAGAAAACTAAATCAGCACATAAGATTTTAGGCCTAACGTGCAGTATACACTAATAGAAGACAAAAGCAGCTAGCACAAGAGATTGTCATAAACCTTTGGGTGATGGGAAGGACTTTTTTGGTCCTCTACCAAATGGCAGGTTGTTGATGTTTTGCAAGCTATTTGTTACACAAACTTAGAATTCTGCTAAATAATTTACATTAAGATTTATTTCGTGCTTAATTAAGTCATTACAGTGTTTACTTCGAAAATAACTCAAAGTTATGCAAAAAATCTGAAACATTTCTGTTTCACATGGTAATGCATTAACACAAATTAGGAGAAGTAGAAAATCAGTGCACGTTTCATAATTTCATCGTCTTGGCCATCTTCGTGCCAAAAATTATCAAAATTAGTAAACATTTGTCAAAGTTGTGGGAAAAACAATTTTGACTGTTTTTTCTGAGACACGGCGTAATAATAATCTAATCCGTTTATATCACCCATTTTAATTTTTAACTTTTGGCCATTTTTTGGACAAAAAGCTTTCAGTTTCCTTCAGAAGGCTTTGCCCCCTCACCCCTGACCTTTGCGTCTGGGCCCACTGCGGCTCAGCACCCAGACCCCTGTTATGGTCTCGTGATCCGCGCTTGCCATGGCATGCACTTACTTCTAAACACTTTCTGCTGTCTATGAGGGAATTAAAAAAGCCTAAAGCTTGAACAGTCACCCTGCTGGGCCTGCTCACTAAGTCATTACGCAACCAAGGTGGGCGGCAATCTTGAATTCTGCACCGGATGGCCGCCTGGCTTGCTACGCCACTGACCACTGCCACACATCATGATCAGCAGAACACAGAAGTGGCAATATATGTAGTCATGTACACTTTAGAACAGAGCAAGATAAATGTATAGTTTAGTTAGCAACATCATGCTCTAGAAAAAATCTTATTACATACTTTAAGCATCAGTGACTCTGGCTGAACAGCCATAGATGTAAACAACATTGCTCTCTGATCACGTGTTAAATTTTCATCTTTGTTGTAACCATATAAGCCCTTGAACATCTTGATAAATCGTGGACTAATACAAAGTGCATATCTGTGATTAAAATAATACACACATTACATGTACACAACAATATGCTAAAATAAACAGAAAAAGTTTTTTTTGTTATATCACAATATCACAAATGCATTCAAAATGTTTCAGTCATCATAACAAACACAACTACTTTTAATCTGACTACTCTTCATTTGTTTTGGTTGATCCAAGTCTTAAAAAACAAGCACCAAAATAACTTGACAAAAAGCGGAATTGCTCCTCATATGTATTTGCCAGGTGGCAGCATACTGCATAGAACTGATGGTAAAGCTTTAATTTGTAATTACATGTTTTGGCTAAGGGTTAACTCCAAATCTCACCTTCTCCTAGGGGCCACAAACTCCAACTAATACACTAACAAAATGCATCATTTGACCCCACAAACGTACCTGCAAAATGGCAATTTTAATCTGTGCAAAGCCCTAAACAGAAGGCACAAATGCGACAGACAAATGACAAATGACAGATAGAGGCTACAAAGAAATGCATACAAATCATGTCTAGTTGTAAATATGTGGCACAATTTTCTGATATAGCCGAGAAAAATGGCAAGCGTGAGCAGCATTTGGGGGCTTCAACACAAAAGCCGAAAGCTAGTGATACCACTGAAATGCACGTGTCAGAGCAACTTGTCCAGAGCTGTTACTTGATTTTGACAGCAAACCAGCCGAGAGTCAAACAAGAGCTCCCACAGCCAAAAGTGAATTTGGTGCCCAGTTTACTAAACCATTATAATAGCCACCCATGTCTCCCTAATTTAGCACAAGCTGTGGCAAACTTCCATCAATAGAACAATAATCTTGGGGTTCAGTCTATAAGACCACATAAAACTTACGTCAAAGCATTGGCATCAGACTGCGGATAAGATATTCTCCACAAACGAATCATACTTTCATGACTAAAAACTGAACTACTTTGAACATAACTCTGATTGCTAACAACAGCGGCAGAGACATTGCATTTTTCCGAGCCTGTAGCATTCTTACAAATGAACTCATCGAAAAGCTTGAACTCTTTTGGATAGTAGTGTGACATCCGTTTGACAGCCACTGGTATGTCAAGCCACTTTCCTAAGTAGACGCCCTTCTTGTTAGCTGGAGTTGGCATCTTTGGCATCTCAACAACCACTTCCTTTCTCTCAATTGCTGCACACATGTCAGTTCCAAAACATGCTGGGCATTTGTCCTGCGCAGTCCAGTCCAGTGGCACCGGTTTCATTGCACTTTTGTTGCCAATATAAAATGAAGCATGTTCCTTTAGATTGTCAATACGCAGCTTCTCGTACTCTGCCTCCCAGTCGATGTTGTCCTGCTCATATGGCAGCGGTGCAACATGCTGCTGAAGTCGCAGCAAGATAAACCAGATTACTGCGAGGCAGATGATAGACAAAACCAACGAAGCAGGACGTCGAAGTGTAACATTCCAGATCCAAGTCTGAAGAGTCAGCAGTACTGGCCGCATGCTGCATAACTGCACATACAATTGTTCAGACAAAACTTTTTTTACAAATCATAACAACTACACCACTCCTTTACTTATTTTAGTCATGCATGTAAACAACAAGTAGGCACAACTGCAAAAAAAATCTGGCTATAATTTTACAAAATGTGCCATCACATCAAAATCAAACACCTTGCCAAACAGGCTCAGGAAGTCTTTGAATCACAGTTGCTGATTGCTTCTTACAAGGATTACTGGCGGATAGTAATATAAACAAAGATAGGGGCAGTCGAGTACAAGGCTTTGGGTCAGCAGCCTTATATCTAGCAGCTCTGTACGTTACTCTTGCTTCTATAAAAAGACGCAGTCTGCTCCATCCCAGACCCCACCCCCTACAGCGATACCGTAAACCTAGCCTAGTTATAGGCCCGTCCACAGCCATTTTATTATATGATAGGATGCTATTGTTTACCGTAAGTCTAAAGGCATTGATTGTGTGCCTTTACGCTTGTTTTACGAGGAGTATTTTGAACTTTGAATTCCGCGATCTGT
>Ga0209454_1003253_pt1 | contig 11521 bp, 6 predicted proteins | sample WorMetHERISLAND1_2_FD_187400 | JGI IMG/M metagenome (GOLD analysis project Ga0209454, IMG submission 187400) | Marine gutless worms symbiont microbial communities from Max Planck institute for Marine Microbiology, Germany - Olavius geniculatus... | ecosystem: Host-associated > Annelida >...
AAATATAAATGTACAACTTAAATGTTGCCGTTAACAAGTGTATAAACTAATGTTTTGTACATTTATCACATGCATAAACGTGTTTTTAAACGCTTCTAGTCAATGTCACTTGACAGCTGCGCTATTAATAGCAATGACGTCACCTCGTCTTTCATGTTCCACGTCTGCTTGAAGATCCCACCAATCAGAGAGCAGCAGAGCTGCAGTTGAATGTTGGGATACATGCGGTCGGGTGGAGCCATCGAAGTACGCAAGAAAGCCACGCCGCCCTGCGCCGAAGGTTGACCCATATAACCTTTACACAATCGTTAGGCAATCACTTACCGGGTGGCCCAATATCCCGAATTGCGGGATCCTGGTCGTTATCACCAATCCCAAATTCCTGGATTGGTAGCATCCCAATCCCGGGATTTCTGAATTACGGAGATTCATTAAAATAGTACTTCTTGAGTGTTAAATGATACAAGCCTAATCCCGAGAATGGGATCACAAGATTACAAATTTCTTAATCCCGTGTCTCGTGACCAAGAATTAGATATGCCTTAACTTAATATTAACCAATTTTAAAAATTCTTTTGCTGTCAAAATCAAGAGGGAAATTTGCAATAATAACATCACTAAAAATCCCACCACACCTCAAGGGTGTCACTACAGTAACTCATGAAATAGCAGTATCTAAAAATCAACAACTGAAAACAAAGAAGTTAAGCATCCAACTTTCGTAGACATAAAGTTCTTTATAAACAAATAAAACTTTCAATAAACACCGACCACATGTTGATGACGTCAGTGATGATGTCACTAGACACAAGCGGAAGAAAATGTAACCTATAATTCAGCAAAATGTTTTAAAAGCAGCTCGCGGCCTTAAAGGCAGAACGCTGCATTATGGCGCTTCTATAAGACACAAGGTAGTGTAGCAACACACTTGAGGTGTAGTGGGATCAGTGTTATTATGACTTTCTTCTGATTCTGGCAGTGAAATAAACTGGAAAATCTGTTAATATCTGATGTCAATGCATACAAAAACGTGCCATATTTGGGTCACCCTCACCCTGTAGCGCAGTGACGTCACGACTGCGGGCAATTGCCAGCCTCCACCCAATTTTCCGACTGGTTAAATTCTACTCATTTGTGAATTTTCCTTAAAAATACAAAATTTGAGGATAAAAATCAAACATTTTGGAGGCAATTGGACAAAAAATTGAAATTTTGAGCACATGTAACCTGCTTCATCGAAAAATTTGCAGTGCTCTGGTGGAAAGTTGCAGCTTTCTGCACCACACCCAATTTTTCCAACCCATGAGACTAACGAGTGAGTAAGCAGCATTTCACGTCCCACTCAGCACATTTCCGCTTAGCGTAGAAATGAGTTTTTTTCAGGCAAACGGACAACGGAAAAAAAACTACAGCAAGCAGAAAATCAAACAAACTACAACAATAATCTACATGCACACACTCATGCAGATCAATAATATTAGACAAAATATTGCTCAGCCACGTGCATTCTATTAATGCAAAATTAATTAAATTAATTAAATCCAGGTATGGCCCATCACTAAAAAGAATCTGAGGTCCTGCAAACTACACTGTGTCCGGAATAAAGTAACCACCTAGACATTGTACAACAGAAATGTTAAATCTGAATGAATTTAAATAAAATTCCGCACACTTAATCCGCAATAAATTGCCAAAGCGATCACCAAATTTCGTTGAAAAGTATTATTTCTTAATGGAGTTATTAATTGTTGAACGTCGGTCGGTAACAAAATATCTCCGCTACCAATATGGCCTTACACAAGTAAACCCCTCTGTTACTATACATTTGTTTAACACCAACAAACACCAACTGATTCTGGCAAAATTTCACGTCAACAATGCATTGCTTATTAGCAATCAAAGTGCCAAATTTTCAGTCAAATCTGCCAAAGGAAACAGTAGCTACAGCAGCTTTTGTGAGGTCACCCCAAATCATTTCAGTTTCAGGTCTGATATCATCCACAGACTGAAACTGAAATGATTTGAGGTGACCTCACAAAAGCCGCTGTAGCTATTGTTAGCTTTAGCAGATATAACTGAAATTTGGCACTTTGATTGCTAATAAGCAATGCATTGTTGGTGTTAAATTTTGCCAGAATCAGTTGGTGTTTGTTGGCGTTAAACAAAAGCAGAGAGGGGCTTACTTATGTAACGCCCTGTTGGTAACAAAGATATTCTGTTATCGTCATTCAACAGTTAATAACTTCGCCAGGAAATAATATTCTTAACAAAATTTGGTGAACACTTTGGCAATTTATTGGAAATTCAGTGTACAAAATTTTATTAAGATTTGTTCAGATTTGTCATTTCTATTGTATGATGTCTAGGGAGTTGCTTTTTTCCGGACACAGTGTGGTGTCGTGCGATATCTGAAATTCGAGCCGTGATAACGACACCATCTCAGGTATCACCGGAAGTTCATATAAAATGTTGATCCAAAGCCTGTTGAGAAGTATCACCGGAAGTTCATATAAAATGTTGATCCAAAGCCTGTTGAGAAGGGGTAAACCGAAGTTTTTCCGTGCCCCGCGACGTTTGGGATGGCCAAGCCGTCGCTTAAGATATATGATACTATATGTTTGATGAGCTTTAATGTGACTTGCTTTTTCATTGCTGTAACGCAGTATGCAATAGTTCTCAACCATAGAGCAATTCAACTGCAAAGTGCATCGTATCGTAACTACTGATATCGTCACGACACCTGGTGGTACGTGGCACCGCGATATATCAAGACCTCTTCAATACGAGTATTGAGACGTTGATACAATACTTATCGAGGTACCAAAGGTATCGCACAATACTACTGTAAACAACATTGCAAAGCAGTGTGAATTTTTGCATTGTCGCTTTTGGTATTTTTCCTGCTGAGTGCTAACTACCAAAGCTGCAAAATGGTGCCCATTTTATGGGTGTCCCCAGTGCCGAAAGCTTTCAGCTGAAAGCGGGAAAAGAGGACGGGATGGAGCCACCAATGGCACGGGTACTGACAGGTGATAACCAGAAATTGACAACAAAAAACCAAGAAGAAACACCAAAAAACTAAACTACCATACAACAATAAACTACCTACATGAACTTAGTACTAACTAACAAAATACTAACTAACATGCAAAGAATCTAACAACGGCAATACAAAATTAAAAGCCTGACTTAAGCACTTTCTACGCCATCCAACCAGCGAAAAGATCAGGGGCCAAATTTACAAAACATCGTAAAACAAATTTCCGATTATGTTACAACATACAGAAGGTTTATGACAGATATGAGATAAAATGTGATTTACAAAAAAATTGGGCGAAAAAAAGTAGAATAGCTAATTAGTTGTCACACGAAAACGTCATGCATGCGGTAATTATTTCGATTTTTCATTAGTACACTGTGCCCCCCCCAAAACGTCCCACTTTGTGATTGTCTATATTTTTGTCAAATATTAACTGATTTTCAAAATTCTTTTACTGATGCATTCTGTAGACAATTAGCAATAAAGTGATTACTGAATATCCTGCCACACGTTAACTGTGTCGCTGCACTACCTTGTGAAATAAAAATGCAAGAAAAACTAACAATAATACCCGGTAGATAGCAAGTGTGTTGGCAAACAAAATACACTTCCGACCGAAAATGCAGTGAATGATCTGTACAATGCTATACTTTGTTACATCCGTTTCTTTGGATATCTGGCATATTGAATATGTTTGTTTCTGGCCTTTGTGGTTTAGCAAGCTTACCATTTCATCCACAGTGATCACGTTCTCTTCAGTACGCGTATGCTTCAGTCTGCTGGTTTCATGCCTTTGGTTGGTGCTGCATGTTTTCCAAATCTTTGTTAATAACATTCCCACTCTTTCCCCATTGCAGTTTATCTTCAAAAATTCTGCCAGTATTCTCCGAAGACAGCAATTTTTGAACCAGTGCAAGTTCTTAATCCACTGCTAAATGGCACATTACATCAGCGGTATATATCGTCAGAGCATTAAAAATTGTTATTTACGAAAATATCATCTTCTTTTGTTTGCAAACCTCAGAAATGCATGAAAAACTAAATAAAATTTAATTTTTGTATTAAAATTAGTAAAAATTGTTTCAGAAGATGATTTTTGGCATATGTATTATAAAGATTTTAGTCATTTTTAAAAATTTAAGTTTCACATGGTAGTGCAGCGACACAGTTAGTGTAGTGGGATATTTAACAACTACTTTATTGCCAATTGTCCGCAGTATGCGCCAGTAAACAATTTTGAAAGTCGATTAATATTTGGCAAAAATATGGAAAATAACAAAGTGGGACGTTTTTTTGGGACACAGTGTGTATAATTTTCACATAGTGTTATAATGCATATAAATTTTGCTTGCGGTAACATTATGCAGCGACATCACAGTGCAGCATGGTTGTGCTAACACTGTTGTAAGGGCGATGAATGCTAAGTATAGGAAATGGCGTTTGGGGAGTCCTGTAACTCCGACACCCCTTAACTGATTTTCATAAAACTTGGATTCAGTGATCACATCGCCCACCCGACCCCACATGCAAAATTTGCTTACAATCGGTTCAAAGGGGGCGTGGCTGCGTATGCGCAAAATTCGCCGTTAAGCGTCGAATTTTTCTTTTTTTCCTCGCGCACAGCTACAGGTCAGACCGTTCGACCGACTGATGAAGCTAATGGCTCAAATGAAGCGTCCTGACACCGAAGACATTCCTTATATGTTTTAAATTAAAATTTTTAAAATTTACCCCTTTCTATGCCCCAATCTTTTAAAATTTGCATTATGGCCTATGGGCAAGTAGGCCTAATACCGTCAGAGCATTAAAAATTGTTATTTACGAAAATATCGTCTGCTTTTGTTTACAAACATCAGAAATGCATGAAAAACTAAATAAATAGTTTACTAACCTAAATAGTTTTTCGGCCACTGGCTGACATTGTGCAATTTGAATATGCACATACTTACTTACTTACTTACTTACATGGGACAAATAACACCAAATGAAGAAGGCTTTAGACTAGTATGTTAGTGATTACCAACTAAAGTCAGCTTGTAAGAACGCCATATGCATAGCCCCACCTAAGGTTACCCAAAGGATTTTGCTGTTTTAGAGGACTGATATCATCACATCGTCCTTACACACAGTTGTAAACTGGTAAGTTTTTTATCTGTCCCACTGCTATAGGATAGCATGAGACAGATTATAAAATCACTTGTGTCTGTCTGTCTTTCTGTCAGTCTGTCTGTAAACACTCTTACGGCCGCAATTTTGATTCGATTTTTGCCGTTTTCGAGTTTTGATTCATATCACCCTTACATAGCTTTGTAAACTGCTAAAGTTTTACTGCTCTGAACACCATAAAATCTGTTCATTTGTTATTGTTTACATTGTTAACCATTGGCAACAACAGTAGCAGACAATCGACGTGTGGCGCTGTTTGCCGATTGGCTCAATGATACTTCATCGCAATTGGTTGAGGTCGTGGTTGAGATCAGCATAACGGCAGCTGATTGGCTGGCTAATTTTAGCGACTAAAAAGTTACGAGAAAAATTGCAAGGGAGTAACGAACTCGTAAGATCAGCTTTCAAAATTATTCGGATACCCAGTTTTTGCGACAATCTTATGACATCGTAATGTGTCGATTTGCGTCAAAGATATGACAAAGTTGCGAAGATTTTACGACAATTTCATGACTGTTTTACGATGCTTTGTAAATTAGGCCCCCAGGCCTACGCCACAGCTCCTGGGACCCAACGGAACAAGCAGTGAAGTTAAAAAAATGCAACAAAACCAAATTAAAACGTTGCAAAAGCATCACTACTACAAGAGGTGTGCTGAAAACGGAAACTCAGTTCGGTTTTCAATTTGCAAACAACCAACCAGACCATTCAAATTTTTCCGTTTCATTTTGTCGGTTCGATAAAAGAACCAGAACACGTACACGCCAATTTCGGACAGAAACTCGGGGTTTTCCACAAAACCGAACACAATAACTCTCGGAACTTTAAAAAGTTTCCAGTTTTTAAACAAACAAACAAAAACATAAAGATTTTTGAATTTTTTTCCCTCAGTTTTCAGAGCATTTGCAATTAAGCCACAGTTACAAAGCAAAAACTCCGGACTGGCTGACCACAAGAATTGCAGCCAACAAGTGAAATGCACATATGTTAAGTCTCAAAAACTAAATGTTAATTGTTTTCAGTAGATATCTGACCAATTGACTATCGTTCAGCAGGTAATGCAGTACAAAAACAAAAAAAAACGGATCCAAAGGATGCCAATTATAAACTCAAACCCATCTGCATAACTCAAATTGAAGCCAAAACCAAACTAACAGCGCCATTTGGAAGCCAGAGAGTAACCACAGCAAATTTCAGAAAAAAACGAAACGGAACCAAAGGCCATTCCTAACCAAAAACCACACTTTTGGAAATCAAACCAAATTTCAAAACCCGATTCCGCACACCCCTAATCACTACTAGTGCTAGTATAAATGTGCAACAGAAATGAGATACCTTTAGTATAGAACATGTACTGTTGAAAGTCCTTACGCGGCTGCTCGGTATAAGTCGGCGTAACATCCAGCGTCGGTGGTTTGCTAAGCAGGTACTCCGTCACGCACATCGGGTGATCCTGCAGGTTGTTTCCCACTGGTAAATCCAGGTGCACGGGAATTCCCAGCTTGCTCAGGTGGTGCTTCGGCCCTTAACAGACATAACGGCAGAGGCATCTTGGATTGGGGGGGGCAAGGAAACTGCTGTCAGAAAAATGCTGAAAAATGTTATCATCCAAAAAATTTCCTCCAGAACTGTAAAATGTGAAGCTACAAACACCCCATTTTGAGTAGATTTAAAGGCAAAATTAAAATCGTGATTTCTGCTGTTGGAAATTTTCAGCTGTCTAAAGGTAAAGGGTAAAGGTCAGAATATAGCTCTTAAGGAGCGAACACCTCACAGAGCTACGGAGCGTCACCTGCCATATGGGATCACACAGTGTGTTGCCTGCCACCCGACAGAGGTGAACGCGCCCCGCCTTAACCCAGCCAGATAGGCCGGTACTCGATTTACCTACCCCGGAGGGATGGACGGCTGAGTTGACCTAGGCGGTTGGTTACATCCCGAGATGGTTTACCTGCCCACAGGCAGTCACCCGTCACAGTATTAACCGGGCCCGGCGTACAGTGACTTTGCTGATCGGATCAGACGCGTTACCACTACACCACACCACCAACCGAATTGTCCGAATTCTATCTGAAATTTTCAGTCTGTCAAAAAATTGCCACATCTACTGCCCTGCCCACGCCACTGAGCATATAACAGCCTTGGATCCAATAACTTCTCCACGACCAAACACATTGATGTTGTCATGCATGGCAGGCTCTTCATATCAACAGCTCTAGCAAACCCACGGACTCTAGATTCTGGCAATACAAAACTTATGGACATATTCGCCAAGTTCATTGTGTAAATAACGACAAACGTGTCCGCGCCTATGTAGCAACATTAGTTAGTCTGGTAGTGAGTAATCGAGTAAATATGTAAGAAGGCACGTAAGTAAGCAAAATTAGTAAATATGGAAATAAGTAAGTAGCCTAAGCGTGGTCGTCTGCATGGGGTGGTCACATAAACCTGGCCTTACTTAGCTCTTGTTTACCTCTAGCAGTGGTGTAGGTGTATGTTATTTTGCCAACAATAACGATAACAACTAGTGATCATCATTGTCACCTATGCCAGAAAGCATGAGAAGACGTGGTGATTCTATGGTGCCAGCCGACAGGATCACCTCATTGCGCGCCTGAACACGGAAATCGTATCCATCTTTAGACACCTCCACGCCCGTCGCTCGACCGTTCTCCACCGTTATCTGTCCAACAAACACTCTACTGTATGGTCTACTGGAGTATATTCTATGCTGTTTACTAGACTCTATGGTGTATGTACTAGACTAGTTGTAGTCTAGTCAGTGGCATCTAAATTTAAGTTTGTCAGAAATTTTTGTGTCCGGATTTCTTTCCCAAAAATACAATGGACCTACCGGTATATGGAAGCTAAAAAATTCCCTATTTTAGCAAAACCGAAAATTCCCAATTTGAGGAAATTTATAGCAAAATTGTTTTTAGAACCTATAGGCCTAATCTTCTCTGTCAGAAATCTGCAGCTTTCAGACAAAAAAAAGTGCAACTTCCTGTTTAGGCTGCCCCGTACTTTCTTAACTAGGCCTAATAGCAGACAACTTTAAGAACGCTTGCCACTAGCTATAGATTTATAATGCAAAATGTTTCATCGAAGATGTTGTCGGCGCAATCACAAATGTTTCCCACCCGAATTCTAAGATTAGCTCTAACCCTAAGCCTGATCCTATCCCTAACCTTGATGCTAAGTGCAGATGACTGCTTCAAACTCCCGGTGGGGAACTTTTGCGTCAGCTGCACTGTTTTCACATTGTATGATTGCAATCTGACTGTTGTTTTTATTGAAGATTGAAGCATTGATTTAATTATTGCTCGCCTGGACTCTCGCATGGCAATAGGGCCTACACATTGCAAATCTACACAGCATTTTGTGCTTGGATCGCGTTCAATTCGGTTAACGCAACCAAAATCAATGCAAAATAACATCGTTTATGATTTATATAACAACACTTGCATTGTTAATTATTTAGCCAAACAGGCAAATTAGTACTTCATCAAAATGCAAGCACGACTACTGCTTGTTATAAAATATGGCGGCGAACATTTAGTACACTGCCTTATAGGACACCGCAGACAACAGCTGCTGAGGTAGAGAACTGGTCTTCTCCAACGTGGACAGCCTGAGTCTTACTTGTGACGAATGACTTAACCCATGACAGAACTGCACCACCGATGCCAAACGACATGTAAAGACGATCGAGCAAAATGGCATGATTTACAGTGTCAAATGTGGCTGACATGTCTGGCATACCTAGCACTGTGACTTTGCCGCTATCAGCTGCTTGCAGAATGTCGGACACTATCTTGGGACGGCAGTTTTCATACTGTGATGCCTTCTGTAAGCAGACTGGAAGTCCAGAAGTGGTTGATGACTGTCAAGAAAAGCTGTCATTTGCACACAGACCAATCTGTCAACTATCTTTGAGATGAAAGTCGAATTTGATATTGGTCGGTAGTTCTTCGCATCAGCTGAGTCAGCACCAACCTTCTTTAGCCGTCACAAGATAATGGCATGACGCTGGCTTACAGGCAGACAACCCTCCGTTAGTGACGAGTTACACAGGTCAGTCAAATATGGCAAAAGTTCTGGCAGAAACTCCTTCATGAAGGCAGTTGGCAGCGAATCGAAGGCGCAGACTTGGATGGCGCAGACGTGACTATTTGCTTGACGTCGTCGGCGGTGCAATGCTCGAACGCATCGAATGACACATCAGCGTCAGGCAGCATCAACTGAGCAGTGCTACCAGCAGTTGAGCAATGAACATCCTCAACCTTTTTGCTGGAAAAGTCTAGGAACTTATGAGCAGATGAACGGCTCTTAGGCAATTTCCCTGACTGGTCTCTTCCCAGTATGCTTTGAAATGTGTGTCACAATTTCTTTGGCTGACCAGCTTGCGACATGATTTTCTGCCGACCTGTTGCTAGAACTGGTGTCATTTTCGTTATTGCTCGAGCCAAGCTTGTCTGTCAGCAGGTGACTGTGTTCGCTGATAACGTCGTTCAAGACGACGCGGCAGGCGACGTTGCTATGACATTCTTCGTCCATCCACGCAGCGAGTCTTTGTCAACGCTTCCTGATCTTCCGCACGGGAGCAAAATGATCAGACAGCAACTGTAATACACCATGGTACAAGTCAAAGTAACCTTCCACGATGGATGGACGCTGATCAGTTGAGAAAGTAATGCAGCCCTGAGTTCATTCAACCTTTGACCAGCTTCTGACATAACGTGGCTGTATAGTGGGTGGTTGACGCAAGATCGGCAGATGCCAGCTGATAAGGCTGTGGTATGACAGGACACCGGGAGGATCGACTTGTAACTCATCGACCATCTGATCGGACTTCGTTATCACTAGGTCTAAAGTGCCGCCTTTTGTTTGCGTCTCCATAAGTGGCACATGTTGGCTACACGGAAAGCTGGACAGTATATCATTCAGTTGCTTTGTGTCAGGGCGGTTAACCTTTTCGATCTGAATGTTGAAATCACCGGCAACAATTATCTGACATTTATGCAGTGCTAAGCTCCTGAGATACTCAACGAGTTCGTGGTAGAAACTGCTAGTAACACAGCTGGAACCTGGCCTGTCGAGCAGCAGGATGATAATAATAATAATAATAATAAGTGAACATTTATATAGCGCACTATCATTTCGAAGAAATCTCTAGTGCGCTGAATGTGTTATCAGTGCATCTAAAACAAAACCGATTTAAGGAAACATTTAAAAAGAGACCAGATTAAGTGTGTGATCATTAAGGTACGTCGGGAGACTGTTCCATGCTGACGGGCCAGCGAAAGAGATGACGACGGTGGCCGCTGAGCTGGTCACGTTGAAACACGTTGACTCAAACGAATGCACAGCAAATGGTGCCGAGATCAGACGGTAAGTAACATCATCACTGATAACTGCAGCGACACCTCCATGGTTTGACAATGACGTGCTCATGACAAGTCAAGGCTTATCGATGATACTGTATCCGGCTGGCGCACAGCGCATCAGACGACGATGTGTCAGTGCTGGCCAAATGCCACACGTGTCTCAGTGAGCAGAAACATGTCGTACCCACCAGCAGATCGCCGTGAGCTAATTACTGATAGACGAAGCTATCAGTAAGCCGAACTTGAGCTTCGACAACGGACAGCGACGTTCAGCAGTAGTCAGATGAGTTGACAGCCGATCAGCTGATTGGCGTACACCTCTAAACACTGGTTGACCTGTACGCCAGCACAGCAGTCGGCGTTGGGCATTGCCACGGGCGCACGCTGGCAGCCAGAGTTCATGGCTATAAATACTTCCTGACTATTCGCGACTATGGATCATGTACTAGACTCTATGGTGAATGTACTGGACTCCATGTGCCAGACTCGAGACATTAAAAAAGCTTGATACACGCTGAAACTTGTGCAATTACACACAAGTTTGTTAAAGTTACACATAAAGATCTGTAGTACTGCATAGGCACACACACTGTACTAATACTACAGGGTGTGGCCAAAAAAAGTAGCCCCCTAAAGTTTTTCGCTGTTTTCTCAATGACCGCTTGGAATTTTAATTTGGAATTGTACACGTTTATTTGCTGAAACCCGTTACATTTAACTGCCAAATAAAATTTGTTTCTGTTAAAAAACGACGAAGTTATAGACTTTTTAACATGACCGCCTACTGATTTTTCGGCATTCAAAAATGTTCATGCTAAAAATGCTATTTAATTTTTAAAAACTAGTTACACATTACTGCCGATGACGTCACAGTGACGTTTTGACAAACAGCAATTTATATTGTTTATAAATTATCATTCCTTTAAAG
>Ga0209454_1003254_pt1 | contig 11518 bp, 5 predicted proteins | sample WorMetHERISLAND1_2_FD_187400 | JGI IMG/M metagenome (GOLD analysis project Ga0209454, IMG submission 187400) | Marine gutless worms symbiont microbial communities from Max Planck institute for Marine Microbiology, Germany - Olavius geniculatus... | ecosystem: Host-associated > Annelida >...
CTTTTGTACAGATGTTGCTGTTTGCTACGTGTCGCACTTCAGCACTAAGTAGTTGACATTGACTGTCTTGAGTCTTGACTCAGTGTAGTAAATATTCGTTGTTCAGAAATTGAGCTGTTGTCGATGTGTAACAAGTTCGTTTGGGAATTTAGCATTTCCTGTCCTGAGTGGAATGACAGAGTCTCATTTTGGTGCACTGTCTGAAAAGTTTCCAAAAATTTGCGATTTTTGTTGTGATTTTTGTCCACTGATTTGTTATCGGCGGCACTGTAAGACTGTCTTGTGGCAAAAGTCACATTGCATTTTGTGTCAAAGTTTTATCTCTTCAGTGATGGCAAAGAATATGTGATGAAAGAAAAATATCTTTTTACAACTTGACTTAAAACAAAATGGTCGCTTCTTTGCTTATTCATTGTTTCGGGGCTCTTTTGTTTTCCTGTGGCGTGTGACTATAGCGTGTGGTAATTGATAACGTATTGTGTTTATGCTGATAGAAGTGAGCTGCGACGATTGTGCGAAGTTTTATAGTTAGTTTTTTTTTAAGTAAGTAGAATGGTTATTGATACAGTGCAGCAATGCCAAACAGCTCCCCTTATGTGCTGTATACGTCAGTACTCTACACTGTGTCTCAAAAAAACATCCCAACATTTTTGACTGTAACTTGAAAACTAATTACCAGATTTTGATAATTTTTGGTACGAATATTCCTGACACAACTTGCCATCAAATCACCGTTTAGTTTTATACCTCGCCCAATGTATGCTTCTACACTACCTAGGAAAAACAGATCAAGCAAAATATGTGTTGAAGTAAACAGAAAACCTGAAAAAACATCCCCAACATTATCGATCATAACTTGAAAAATGTTAGCAGATTTTAATAATTTTTGGCAGAAATATTTTTGACAGAACTGGCTATTAAGTAACTGTTTTAGTTTCCACCTTACCCAACGTCTGCTTTTGCACTACCTGGAGAAAGCAGACAAAGCATAATACGTGTTAAGTGAATGAAAAAAGTCAATAAATTCTATCTATCCTAATCTGTGGGTTCCAACAGCCAGTCTATTACAAGGTTTGACTGTCATGCAGCAGTCATGCAGATGAAGTTTAGGAATATTTGTGAAGTCAAGAAGCGACTGGTAGAGCCTGGATTGGTCTGGAGCAGAACATTATCGATATTGCTGTCAACGAATGGAGAAAACGTCTTCTTGCCTGTGTTCGGGCCAACACTTCAAGCAATTTTACTACAGGCAGTTGACAAATGGACAGCTGGATGAAATGTCAGCCATAGTGTCAGAAATGTAAACAAAATGTGTTTTTATGCGACATGTTAATTAAACAATCATATCGCATTGGATAAAAAGTGATATTTTACTTGTTGTGTTTTCCCCAGGTAGTGCAGAAACAAACGTTGAGTGAGGTGGAAAAGTAAATGGTCGTTTGATGGCAAGTTGTGTCAGGAATATTCGTACCAAAAAATTATCAAAATCGGATAATTGGTTTTCATGTTACAGTCAAAAATGTTGGGGATGTTTTTTTGAGACACAGTGTACTATATGCTTAGGTCAACTCAGCCTCCTGTCCTTAGCAGGATAGGAGATGATCAGTAGCTGACGGGATACTAGGTGAAGTCTTAGTGTGTTAGATTGGGACGGTGGTATGTCTGCTGGCTGCACTCCGGGTCTAATTGTTCTGGGAAGTTGTTCTACCCATTTGCTTCTGTCACCATTTACCAAGCAGTACACTTTTACACGCGACAGTGTTTAATGTTTCACGCATCTTAGCTCTCTTCTAGGCGTCTGTCTGTCCTCTGTCTGCGTGTGGTTGGTAGCTTGACATAGTGGTAACGCATTTCATCCGATCAAAGTTACTCTACACTGGGCTGGGTTAAGTACTTGGATGGGTAACTGCCTGCGGGCAGGTAAATCATCTTGGTATGTAACTAGTTGCTTAGGTCAACTCAATCTTCTATACCTCTGGGGTAGGTAAATCGAGTACTGGCCTATCTGGCTGGGGTTAAGGCAGGGCGTGTTCATCTGTGTTCACGGTGTTGCCAGTTAACAATGGATGGCTGCGTAATGCGTCGCAGCGTCATTAGCTAACGCCAATCAGCCGCCACTTCCGAGATCGTGAAGCCCTGGGCCTATATAAAGTACCGGTCTACACCTTTTTATCTGTACATTTTTACTCTGATAAGTAAAATGGCTCAAGTAATTGCGCGACTTCTATAGTGCCTTACGTAACGTGCTGTTTGACGTTTGAAATTTGATATGTTGGCGTCGTAAGCCCCTAATTACTGGCTGGGTAGGCATTGCAGTGCATCTGACTGGTCCAGGGACTACTCGATAATAGCTAGAATTAAAGGTCTCCTTGGACTGGTCGAATAACGTTACTCGTAAGTACAGTAAAACGTTCATGAGCGTAGGCGATATCATTAATGGAGCAGTTTTTTGGTATTGATTTTTAGAAATTATTTTTAATGCATGATATCCGTATGCCGGCGGATCCGTGCTGCCTGTCTGCGTATAGTGTGACGCTTTTTCATTAGTATTATTAGCTCATGCCAACCAGCTGCCACTACGAACATTGTAAACAGGGGCGTCTAGTCCCCCTAAGTCCTTGGAGCAGGTCTCCCCTAACTTAAGGCGTCGAGGGGGTTGGGGAATTGGGAGAGGTATCCCCCTCCCCAGCCGACTACGGTGTTTGGTGGAGCGTCGTGAGCTCTCCCAGTAGGGTCCGGGGGGGCGGAGCCCTGGCGAAAAACGAATTTGGTGCATTTTAAACATCACAGAACACTTCTGGCTGCAAGATATTGTAAATCGTGAAAATAGCGTATTACAAGCTGAAATGCAGTATGCCATAAAAACTGGGCAGCAGACTCGAGCATTGGTTACAGCAAGAACTAACATTCATGATATCTCCCTATCATTTTTCTAATTTTGAAAAAAAAACTTCCTAGAGGAAAGGTTTTTCAGATGAAATTAGGTGGAGTTAAATACTATATTTCTGCATTTCTGATATATTCCATACATGCAAAACTTTCTTATGGGATAAGTTTTTGAAAAATTTAGCGTCGGGAGAAGTTAAATATTATAATTCTGCATTTCTGATATAACACGCAATATATCAAAAATGCAGAATTATAATACTTAATTTTTCCCCTAACTTCCCAAAAAACCTTCCCCCATTTTTTTCTTGGAGCATTTGCTCCAAGGTTTATATGGTGTAGACGCCCCTGTTTGTAAACGGCTTTTTGTCACGGTCTGACTTATATAAGTAGCGCTGTATCAAATACCAGACCCAGACCATTAAGTTTTTGGCCGACCGTTAGCCTTAGGTCGAGTCTTTGGTATGATGTGTCGTCGTCTGTCGTCTGTAACGCATGTATGTATAGTGGCTAAACGGTAAGTCCTGCCGGAAAACTTACTGCACGATTAATTGGCCCTGTGTCATGACTCAGTAAGTGTCCAAAATTTCAGCAATTTAGTGCAAGAAGAACATTTTTAAAAGTGAAGTAGGAAAAATGTGAGGTTTTTAACCGATAAGTCGCCGTGTCTCAGAAATGGTGACAGCTAGGTTGCTATTTATCAGTAATAGGAAGTCGCATAAGCCCTTTCAGATTACACGAAAATTATCGGCTTTAGATGACTTTGAAGGATAATTACGCACTCTGTTTTGCCAATCATGCAGTATACAATATATTGTGACTAAACTGTACGTCGTGGCGTAGGGGGTCGGCGATGGTACCGTAGAATAGGGCGATGACGACTTTTTATAGGCTGTCAGTGGTAACCATGTCTCATATCTGCAGCGGTTTGGCAGTTATTTTGAATGCAAAGTTGCTGTCTGCAGCCATCACCATGTGCGCCGAATTACCGTATCGTATCCTAACGTTGATTGTAGCGTTCGATAAAGCAGCGTTATCATAGCGTGTATGGGACTGTAGCCACTCTGGGAAATCGCTTTCTTTCCGCGACCGGAAGTCGGACGCTGGCCTTTAGATATAGGCGGTACGGTCGGTCCACCATAGCGACAGCTGGGCTTCTTGTCTTTAAGTTTCAACGCGTCGCCTGCAGTCTCTGCCAAGCTGCGCTTACAGTGTAGGTGGCACACTCATTCCCAAATTTTGTTAGGCCGCCCGGCTGCGTTAGCTAATCGTGACGGTCTGATGTTTTACTACCGATGTTTTTTTTACAACGCCAGGTCTTCGTGCTGTCTTCGCTGATCGCCATGAAATTTTGCCACGTGATCGGAAATATGTCCAGTTAGATATGGAAGTCCCGAAATTTGGGGAAGGGGTGCTTTTTCTCAGAAAATTATGGGACCAAAAACGTCCAAACTTATACGCGATTTCGGACAACTTCAGACTTTGATCGCAATTATCTCCACAATGGATCAAGATATTGACAATCGGAAAACGACGTTATCAGCTGCAATTCTTTCCAAGTTTTGCGAAAAAATGGTAACTAGCAAAAACGTTTATATGTTTAGCCATTTAAAATCAACTTTGCGCGTTCAGCGTACGATCAGTTTGGACCTCTGGCCATTCCAGCGTTTGCTTTCAATTAGACGTTTTAATTAATAATATTCAATTAATTAAATAATAATGCTATAGCGCCGCACCAAAGAACTTGAAGTATATACAACGGCCTGCTATACACCCTTAGTTAGTAAGTAAGTGAGTAGTTAAATTAACACGTCTGCGGCGATTGTTGTCGGTAAGATGAAAGAGCCGTCAGCTGACTGGCTGCTAGGTGGGTGGTCTAGCTGTCAATCAATGCCCAGTGGCCCGCTGTGACGTCACAGCTTGGTCAAGCGCATAATGTCCACTACCCAGCCACTGGCTGCTGGACGATGCACGCTCATGTCCACTGTAGTGTAGTGCTACTACGAGTAATCGGTGATTGTCGCAGACCGAATCGAATTCGGCTCGTTTCGATTCGACCCGAAAATTCTGTTACCATAATGTGCCCTATCGAAATCGGGCTCAAGTTCTTTCTACTTTCCCCTCGTTTCCCCCTTTTCCCCCTTTTCCACTTTCTTTCTCTGTCCTTTGACCTTTTTTATTCACTCTTTTTTCTCGACCTTTTCTCTTTTCTTTCGCGTTCCATCCTCTCATTTCCCTTTCCTCTGATCCCACACCCTTAGTCCAGCTAGGGGGTCTGTGAGAGCGCTGAAAATTCCCCCATGCAGCGGGTCCGGGCAGAGCCCGGTCGTCAAATGGTTTGTAGTGCAGTGTGAGTTAAAACACACGACAGTGGCGACAGCAATTTTGCATAAACCGCTAACAAAACTGCCCCCTCCCATTTTTCATTTATTACTCTGGTAGCGCAGTTGTTCAGTGTTCTGACATCATATATTGACGTCACTCGTGTGACGTAGTGATTTGCGTTATTGCAAATTTAGAAAGAGCAAGTGATTATTCTATTGCTGTGCATATTGTGTTGGTTAAAACCGAGTGCCGCTAGAAATTAGCAAGTTCTTGAATCGCCACCACCGAATCGTATCCGATTTGATACTTCTAACCGAATCGCCCAGCTCTAGTCCACTCACCAACTGACCAAGGTTATCCCACCACTTGTCTCTTTCCCTCACTCTGCCCCTCCCTCCCTTCCTGTCTCTGCATCTCTTGCCTGGTCGGCGTTTGGCTGCGGCTGCTGCTACTGCTGTTGCTATGTTTTCATAAGCTGCTGCTGGTCCACAGCGTGACTCTGTCATGATGATAGAGACAGCAGCGACGCTTTATGGTTAAGATGACATTGCCATGTCTGTATCATCGCGACAGGACGCTAGTACGCCTTTTGTCCGCCATGCGTCGCTCTACCGTATCCAGATAGTGGACTAGTCGGTGTGACGTCTCTCTGTTGACGTCATTATGACGTCATATATCTGCATCAGTTTACATTACGTTACGTCTCTTACCGTACGGTGACGTAGAAGGTAAGCAATAGGTGGTGTGAAGGTCAGGTACTTGCTTACGCGAGCCAGACTCGCGACCTGAAGCGCTTTACAATCTCCGGGCAAGTGGCAGCTGATTGGCATGAGCTCAGTGTTTGAATTGCCGGGGGGGATTGAACCCCCCCAACTGTTTTCTCAACCCCTTTAACACACTTACAAATTATGTTCTGGGGGTCAACTATATACTATATACATAGGATTTATATCACAATTTTGGTTGAGTTCCGACCGTCGAAAAGTTCACCCCCAGCTAATTTTTCACAATTCAAACACTGCATAAGCTAATGATACAGCAGCGCGCTATGCGGCCGTCCGTTCCTCGCGTCAACGAACGGTTGCAGTCCCCCGGAGTTGCAGCCAACAGACATAGCACCGCCCCGGTCAGCCACACCGGGCCTTCACCCCGTAAGCTGCTACTCATTTTTCGCCCGCTGAGGGTAGGAAGCTGAGTTGACCGTAATCATGTAGCGGAGCGGCGTTTGTTTAACCGCCACGAGCGCTGAGTGGCGTTTGGCTCAGTTGGTAACGTCGTTAGTCGCATCAACGAAGTTGATCAACGTCGGGCCCGGTTAGTACTTGGATGGATGACCGTCGACAGGCGGGTGAACCATTTCGGTATGTAACCACTCACCCAGGTCAACTCAGCCTGGCCATTTCTCTGTGGGTAGGCACAGTGAGTACCAACAAAAGCTGTTACGTAAACAGGCACACCGTGCGATGCACTAGCCTTGTATCTGTGGTCTCGTAATGTAAGCTGGTGTCTGGCTGAGGGTTAAAGAAACGGAGATCAGCTCCGCCCTGTGGGTCTTACGGCACGGGAAGGACTTCACTTTTTACATTTACCTTTACTATGAGCGCTGACCGACCACGATGAATGACGTTAATACACAAGCGTCGGCCAACGGCGCTGTTTTTACGTCTTAGCTGCTACGAGGTGCGCTTCGTATTGAATAGTTCTATTAGCCTGAGTCCACTAGTGCATTAAACGTTTCGATTGTCACTTCGTGTGTGCTATATACTTAACTTTTACTTACTTACTAGCACGGACAGCCGGCAACTAGCAACCGCTAAAATGGCACAGAGAAATGAAGATTTGCGTGAGCGTTCTGCAGCGTGGGAGTAAACGGGTGTGTCGCTGAATTTTTGCTTAAAATGTCAAAGGAAGGTTGTGAAGCGCCGATGGACGGCTGCATATGTCAGTACTGGGTTGACGTAATATGCTGCGGCTCGAAATGGTTCATGACCATGTGACTTTGTGATTCTGCTGGTTGATATATGATTATGATGTTTGCCATATTTATTTACTTACTTACTAAATTGCTACTTGTGTTATAGGAAGCCAAGCTATGTGAGAGCTGCTCGAAAATTGTCAACACTGGAATGACAGAAACTTCCGTACGTTGCTAATATTGTTGTCCTGATTATTATTCATTGATTTATATTTAAAAAATACTTTTGTCTCATTTTTGCTTTGTACAGTCAGGCTATTGGTATGCTCCGTCATCATCTGCCTGTCATCTGTACCGTTTTGTACTGTGGCTAAATGGCACGTCGTTGGTGGTCAACGATGGTACCATTGGATAGGGCGTTGGTAAGTTCCTATAGTCTGTCAATAGTAACAGTGCCAATTTCCAGCAGCTTGGCTACGATTTACAACACAGAGTTTCTGCCTACATCTGCGTTTGTGGAAAAAGCTACTTGCTTTTTTGCTGATTAAAATTTAAATGGAAACTAGGAGGATCTTTGAGTGTTAAATAAGTAAATGCAAGATTAAATATAGCAACAGGTAGAGTACAGTCAGCTTTTCCTAGAAACAGCTGGGCCCTTGTTAAAGTAATAGAAGCACGTTGTTTCAGTGATGTTAATAATGAAGCCAACAACGATTATCTGTAGCATTTTATGCATTATTATGAATATTATCTCCATCAAAGAAGGGAGTTCTGTGATTTTGTCTTTTGGAGTTGTTTCCGGTTGCACTTTGAAGTGTTTTTTAGTTGCTAGGATACTGTAGCATATTTTGCTCTTTATGGCTGTTTCTAATGTTTTTGTGTTTTTTTTCTATTGCTTTAGGATGATTCGTCGGCTTCCGTGGAAATATCTCGGCTGAAGTTGCAGCTGCAAACGTCATTGAGTGAGCGTGGAGTGTTTGAGATGAAGATTGCGCAACTCACCGATGATCTGAAGAGAATTGAATCTGAAAGAGACGAGGTATCGGCTGTTGGTTTTAGCATTGTATACAGTGCAAGTCAAAGAATTTACCCTTCTCCTCTTCTTTCTAGCCTTTTGTAAGTTTTGTTTAAAAAATGAAATTTTAAAGCAATATCGAAGTGAAACATTCTTTGTATGCTAGTGGTTACTATGGCGTAACTTAGTCATAGTTAGAGATAATTGAATGAAACTTTGTAGTTTCACTTAGATTTGAACTCATAATATGTGTGTAAAATATTGCCTAAAATTTTTAGCTTTCGAAAGGTAAATTTTAGAATGGACTTGATCAGGGGTAGATGTTTTTGAATCACTGTGTAGATCCGCAGAGATGGCTTATGACTTACGTTCATACTGTTTACTACCAGGATCTAAAGTTCGGTTGGATGTGTGGGTCTTATTGGAAAACATGCACCAGTTACAGCTAAAAGTCTGGTACTTGATATAGCATTGCTTACAGGAGACAGACTCGTGGTCAGAAGCACTTTACAATCTTGGAATTGGCAGCTGATTGGCATAAGCTAATGATACTACAGTGCACTATTTGGTGCCTGTGTCAGCGAACAGTTAAACCCATGGTGCAGCCAGCAGACATTCTACCACTTTAATCAGCTGCACTAGGTCTTCACTTCGTGGCCTGTGAGCTAGTACTACTCGTGTCCAAACCCACTGAGGGTAGGAGGCTGAGTTGATCTGAGCACCCAGTTGCCAGTAGATTAGTGACTTACTCATAATTGTTTGCGAATGACCCGCAGTGAGATAGATTGTGCAGCCTGAAAGTTACGTGTTCGATACTGTAATCACTAGACCACTTGTACCTAGAGCTATGCTGGTACGTGTGAATGAACACTGTATGTTTAGATGGCTCGGGAACGGATTGAGCTGACAGGACGGAGTGATAAAATGACGAGTGAGAGAGATCGACTGATTAAGGAACGGGCTTCAACTGAGAAACAATTGCGTGAGACGGAACTTAAACTCAAGGACATGAGTGACAAGGTTATATGATTATCTCTGTCTAAACAATCAGTCAGTTGGTTCTAAGTGTAAAATGTCATGTACCGTGAATGTAGAATGTGGTTCTTTTCAAGGTGCAAGTTCCACATGGTAGCACTGATCTTCACTTCTTTAGCGCTCGACTATGCACCAGCATACATTGCAAACCTGATGGCTATGGGGCTAGGGTATTATGTATAAAGCATCAGCTAATCAAGTTTATTGAAAATACATCAGCACGGGTACCGGATTGAAGCTGGTTGCAGTAGTCCATTTGCAGTGAAACACTAGGCTCACGTGTGAAAAAGTCACAGGCGGTCACAATAATTCTTATGAATAATGTCAGTTATAGGGTGGAAATTAAGTTACGGTACAATGTTTTTGCAGCCAGTGTGCCATATCCACTGTTGCATGCATAGTACACTGTGTTCAGAAAAAAACACCCGCTCACGTTTTCTGTTATATCTCTGTGAAAAATGTTTAGATTTGCACAAAATTTCCAGGGAATGATAAGCGGGAAACAAGTATTCCAAAGGTGAAAAAGTTAAATATTCTTAGCTACTGGTGACGCCATGCTGACGTCATATTTCTGTTTGTAAATTATGGGTTTTACCGCTGAAGACAGACATTTGAGGAAATGTTAAGATACATCAATTGGTCATTGTGGTAACTGGTCTCAAAAATTTGCTTATCCATTGCACAATTTTCTATCGTGACCTGTTTTCGTGGTTTATCCCTTTGGCTGAGTGAGAGATCCTCAACTTTGTTGATGTTGGCTAGCGTATGCGCACTGCGTCACTGTGTGGATGACCACTTGCCCGCTATCAGTTAAACGGCTTGATACTGCCAGTCATGTCAATTTTTTTTATTTAAAAGTATCATTCCATCAATATTCAATTGTCTATTTATTGTCCATAAACATGTAGCACAAACTTGCGGCAAGCAGTTGATCAGATGTCTGTCTAAAATGGTAAAACCCATAATTCACAAATGCAAAAATATGATGTCAGCATGACGTCACCAGTAGCAAAGAATATCTAATTTGTGCACCATGAAATATTAGTTTTCTTCTAAACATTTTCTGAAAATTTTGTGGAAATTCGAACATTTTTCGTGGAGATATAAAGGGAAACGTGAGTAGGTGTTTTTTTCTGAACACAGCGTAGATTATGTCATTGGAAATTTTTAAGCATGTATGAAACACATACAGTGACATGCCTAGCCTAATTTCAGATGGTAGGCAGTTCTATGCACTCATACGGACCACTTATGTCAAAACTGCAGTTGCCATAGTTAGTTGTCGTCAATGGAACAGATAGTTGTACGGGCTCGGCAGATTGCAGGTGACAGTGTTCTGTAGGTAAGACCAACTGTTTTCGTGTATGTAGCTGGATGAGACGAAGCGCCTGCACTCGATGCAGTTGGAGGAGTTAGAGAAAAGAACATCACAACTTCAGCTGGAGGCCGATGCACTGCTCAAGGCACAACAAGCACTGTATGTCAATGACCAGCTTCTATCATTATTTATCTGGGGTCTTTATTGCCCAATGAACCTTTGAATCAGTTCACATTTTCTCTCCTTCCTGCATTTTTCTGGTTCTCTTCCATTTACGTTTTATTGTGGGTTTTGCTATATATTCTGTCATATATTGGCATGGTTGTTTAATTTCTAGCCAGAATTTCTTTGCTTGGCGCAACTGTGGACAAAGTAATGTTTTGCTGTGACTGAATTGTGTGTTTTGGTATACACTGCAGCTTTTGCAGTATTGGTCAAATGTTTGTTATAACACATAGGTAACTAATTTTGTGCACAAAACCTCACTGTTATTTTTGCTCTTCCATTTTCGCATTTGCTAAAGGTGAAAAATTGGAAAAGGTGAAAAATGAGAAAATAAAAAAGATAAAAACATAGGCCTTGTTTAGAAAGAAAAATAAAGATGAACTAGGCGTGTGCAGTTTTAAAAATATGACTTTGGTTTGGTTTTCAGTTTCTACCGTCTGCTGTTTAGTGTGTAGTATACTGTATTACTTTATATTATTACCATCATTTGCCATATTTACTTTGCATAAAACATCAGAAATTATGCAGACTCTTTCGCGTGCTGACTGCAACTAATCGTCAGTTGCAGTGTTTTGAAACTAAGCCACGAGAAAGCTTAGGCAGACATGATAAGTGTAAAAACTGTCTAAAACCTGGCGGTTTTTAAAAACCGAACTGTGGAAACCGAGTTTTCAGTTTTCAAAATTTAATGTGGGTTTAGTTTTAAAACAAACTCGAAATTTTCGACGGATTCCACACACCCCAAAGATAAACAATTATTATGACTGCCCGACAAAGCTGAGGATGTTCGCGGTTTTGG
>Ga0209454_1003259_pt1 | contig 11513 bp, 7 predicted proteins | sample WorMetHERISLAND1_2_FD_187400 | JGI IMG/M metagenome (GOLD analysis project Ga0209454, IMG submission 187400) | Marine gutless worms symbiont microbial communities from Max Planck institute for Marine Microbiology, Germany - Olavius geniculatus... | ecosystem: Host-associated > Annelida >...
CTGAATACACCATTGGGGACCACGACAACGAGGTCTGCGGCCATTCCGACGATCGGTCCGACGACGACATGGAAGACAACAACCGCTGGTGGGCATCAGACTACGACGATGATGACATGGTGTTCCAGCTGTCGGACATTGATGATGACAACGAGCATAGGGGCATCGGCAACTGGGCGGATGTTACAATGGAGGCTGGCGATACTTTGGCTTGGAATTGCAGTTTCACTCAGAGGCTGGGCGATGCGGTGCCACCGAGCTTTGATGACGACAGCGGCAATGGATACTCGTGTGACAGTGGCAGTCCCTGCCGTCCCCCGGACTCACAGCTGCTGACTAATGTCCCTTCACTGCCAGATGTGTAGTTGCTCGTTATCACGTAGTTCTGTTTTGACAGTCTGTCGGGGCATTAGTCACGTGGCAGTGTTCTGTCATGTGTTACGCTACTGTTGTTAAGTCAACCCAGTCCAGTTCTCGTTTGAAAGCCAATCATGTTAAGCGCATAATAGATTTTCTGCCTTGTAGCGAGTATGTAATGAGTGCACGGAAAGGTCAATCAGTCAAAAGTAGATCCTGCAGACGCGTTTAAAGTGCATTGATTTATTTTCTTTCCGTTTTTTTTCACAGACTGTTTCTTTCAGCATTGTCGATAAGTGAATGCTGATGACTGAACAGTTGCTGGAGTTGATTGAATGAATGAACTGCTGCGATGGTGAATGCTGTTGGATAAAGTTCTGGATGCAGTGTTTTGTATTCTTGCTCTGGCTGGCCAATATGTTTTCTGCTTTTGATAGTATGATACTGGCAACTTTTGTGGACCATATGGTACGTATATATGAATGATGAAGGCGGTATATGTACAGTCAAGTCCTCAATGTTAATATATTATTATTATTCCAAGTTATTTTCCATTACCTACATTAGTGGGTAGTTGCGGTGCCTCAGATAAGTTGAAATTAGTGTCATGCAGAGTTGTTGGAATTTGTGGACTGATGGATCGATTGCCATTAGATGGTAGTAGCCAGTCATTTGTTAGTTGTGATAATTTCAGCGGTGCTAGTTCGCCACGTCACGTACGTAAACAGTGTGATGGCAGATCGTGTTTTTTAGTATTTTTCAGCAGTATCGATTTGTTTATTAAGGGCTACAGAGGCAAGGAGTTAATGTTGTCTCATTGTTCAGTTTATTGATCAAGTCTTGCTGTGTATCTCATCATGAAAGCATCACTATCGTGTTTAGGCCATTAGGAGTACAGAGTTTGCCGCTAGCATCATCCGGTATCGTTCATTGAATCATGTTTTCTGCTGATCCAGTGTCCTATCTATTACAGCTGCACCATGTTGTCATTATGTTTGATGACGTTTGTTTGAAGCCAGTTTTTGCATTGTTTCTGACGTCGAACAATGAACATCTGTATCTCAACAGTTTTACGAATTATGTCGTTTTAAATTGCATGTTTTGGCCATATCCAAGCCGTCGTACGTCCCATAGCAGAGCGCAATCAAGGTTTGATTGTATGATGTACATTGTATACGTAATATTGTGAAAATTCAGATTCTTAGACAAGGTTAGCTGTACGTATGTTACATGCTTAGGGGTCACTTTTTTATCTGACATGGCAGTTAATTTCTAACAAGCTGTGGCTTTGGCCATCTGGGACTTGTTTTGGTTGTCATTATGTGTTTGATAACTTTTGTGAACTAATTACAATTAATAGGGGATTTTAGCTTGCACGTCTAACTATTGCCTTTATCTACATTAATAATTTCATTTTAAACTGAGAACTGTTTGAGTATTGTATTGTAGATAAGTGTTTGGCTTTTCCCCATGTGGAAATTTTGCTGGACTCTCAAATGTTAGCCACATATCATTTGCATTTGCCAAATGTTGTATGATGCAGTATTTGAACAGAACCGAAGCGGTCTCTAGTAGTTGGATTTAATAGGTTGGCATACATTTTCAGATGTTTATTGTTGACATTTTAAATTGATTGGGCATGGTGATCCAAATATCTGTGACTGAGTTAAAATCATTAAATGCTGTGGAAAAAAAGTTTAATATAAATCTGTTTTTTGCAGTATTCATCACACATTTTCACGAAACATTTATTGAACAAACATGACTGAATAGGCATATCATGTACAAGATGTTGCATTGAAGGTTGTCTATTTTCTTTAATGATCTTTATAACAAGCAGACAATAATTTGATTCACAACATGTTACAACAATGAACAAGTTTTGTAATGTTGCAAGTACTAACTAGAAATTCGGGGCAGAGCCCAACGTAAGGCCGCCCAGCACCGTAAGTCCGATTGGGGGAAAAGTTTGGAGAGAGTTGAAATTTTCCCAGTAGCACAGTCACGTGGCATTAGCATACGCAGAATGCGCATTGTCAGCTTAGGGTGGGTCTACATTTGCGCCTTTTACTTTTTTGTTAGTGAACGAAAGTTTACCAATTTTTTGCTAAATTTTCCACAGATCGCCGTCGATGAAGTTTGTTTCCCGTTTTCGATATCTTGACCGGTTCCTGAGATATTTGCGATCAAAGTCGAAAGTTGTCCTAAATCGCGCCGAATTTTGAATGTTTTTTGCCATCCCGAACTTTAAGGGGGCGGTGCCCCCTAAAAGTTGTCTATAACTGATAATGCCCACCTTATGGCACGTTATATGGCAAAGTTTCGTGGGGTTACTCCCTTAACCTCGAAGTTATCGGCGATAATACGCTGAATTTAAAGCCAATTTTTGACCCCTTATTGTGAAAAATTTTGCACCAGCAAGCCTTAGTCATTCTGTAGCGCGTGTATAAATTTCAGGGCACAACGCCTCCGAGGGGCCGAAATATGGTCTTCCGAAAAAGTCGATTTGGTGGGTAAACATTAGCCCCGTAAACGATGTGGTAAGTGGAATAAAAATTCACCGGACTTTTTCGTCTAACGCGGGAGGAATTGCAGTCGATAGCTTAGTTTTCCCCTTTGGGATATCTCTATCCTTTCCGTTCAAAGTCTGAAGTACGATATCGCACAAAATTTAACATGTTTTGGCTCTCGAATTTTTGGACCGTAGAAGTTTTGCGACATGCTTTCGACCATGTGGCAAAATTTCGGTCAAAGGACGTTGGAGATCTCGCGTTGAAAAAATAAAGAACTGCACTGAAACATAAGGCCTTCCTGAACTATCGTTCCGGGCGGCCTAATTAACAGCATGCGTCAGATAATAATTGAGCTATATGTCAACCAGTGAGTGGCCAATACTGAGGCACTTGGCTGAGCCGCTAGGGCGAACTGAAGTCAGACGAAATCGCCGTATCATTTATCATTTCTGCAGCACTGTCCTGAAAAAAAATGTCATCTTTTAGGTTGTAATTCCTTCTTACAAAACTAACAAACGCAAAATATATTGGCCCAGTGCTGACATGTTGTGTGTCCGGCCGCCTGATTTTTGTTTTTTTGAGATGAAAAAAAGCACATTGCTTATCCCTGTCTTGGAAACTTTTACACCTGAATTCTGTGACAAACAGACGGACGAGCAATACGCGTAGTGCGGCCTATTAGGACGACCGCACAACAAAGGCCAACACGAAAAGATAGCGAATTTCAATAGCATAGTTCCGTCGTGATACAAAGGTGTAGAATACATTGCATATTGGCGATCGATTATTTCGTCATCACCAACTACATAAATTCACAAGCAGATTAAACGTGTTTTCAGTGTTCTCATTTAGCCGAACATCGTCGTGAACTTGAACATGATTTTCAGGCGCTGTGAAAGAGAATGGCTGACGAGGACTGCTATAATCTGTTCTTCGTCCATTCCTAAATACGCACACAATGAAACAGTAGTAAAATGAAGTCAATGGGACATCCGTAGCTGTATTTGCGAAAGCTGCATAATTTAAACCAAAAAACTGGTTGTGCATTATACCCCGTTTACACGATCGACCAAACATCAAGCAGGCTTGATGGAATCCCACCCCCTGGCTCAAATGTAGGCCTAGGTTTAGCCCACAGCTAACCACGTATTATATAGGCCTTTCAATTACAACTCGCCCGCCCTCCTAATTAGCATGCTAATTACCATAGCTCGTCGAGCTAGATGAATGAATGCTAGCAAACATCGAACAGATGTCGAGCAATTAGCACGTGTATTGTGAATACATTTGCTCGACGTTTGCTCGATGTTTGCTCGATCGTGTAAACGGGGTATTACATTACGTTAGAGAGTTTTTAAAGTTGGCCGTGGCCTAAGTAAAATTCGCAAGAACCAAAGAAAGCCCGGTACGCACTCTAGGCCAGGCACTCGTAATGTACGGGTACTGTTTTTGACACTCGGACGTACGGGCCGTACGTACGCTCCTTGGAAACTGGTTAATTATAAGCATACGGTAGTCACTTCTCAGCAGTGGGAGCAGAGGTAGCGTGCTGAGATGAGGCAGGGAAGGAGCTAATGCATAAAGAAGAAAAGTAAAAAGGGAATAAAAAAGCAAAATGACGGGAGCTCGACAAAGTTTTTTCTTCACCCCGAGCGGTACTTTGTGTCGCTTCGCATGCGTTAGGAGAACGCACATTGCCAGATGACCAAACAGTAGATTGATAAGTAAGTAACCGACGCTCTCATTACCGAGTCCATTCATAGAGTCACGAAGTTGCTTCGCGGGGGCTTCCGCGTCGAACTGCTGGTTCGAGTGAATCTGCAACAGCAGCAGTGTCTGCAGCAGCGTAACTAGTGTCGTCAATTCTCTGAACAAGATTAAAATCACAGCTGTCAGTGATTGCCGCATGCATAATCTATTTGACGAGAAAGACTTGAAAATAAACGTCACATTGTCGCAAGCAGCTGACTTACGTAAAGGACGGTCGGACTGCATGCCATAACGCATCACAGAACTTACGTAGCCATTGCAGCAGAGACTGAAGACGCTGGCGAGCTTCAGTTGTTTGACACCGCTAGACCAGAGACGACTGCCGTACGGTACCGCAGCGCAAATACGACTACGGCGTAACTTCTATGGCAGTAGCTGCTTGACACTCATACCACTATGCTTAGCACGTGCTTAGCAAACTTAACGCTGGCCCGCTCCTAGGCTATGCAGTACCATGCCATGCTAGATTATGTCATTACTTCATCAGGTGAAGTTGCTGCAACTCTGAGTACGAAAATGAATGATTCCATTTTTATGGACTCAGTGTATAGCTATAGGTTATTTTGTGGGATGTTGGTCCTAAATAGATTTTGAGTGAATAAGACAACTTCACACATGACTTATTACTAGTATCCTGTAGTTAAGACAAACATTGGTTAGCTGACTTTCGACGAATTCGTTTTCCGAACATTGATTTTTTATCATTATTTTGAGATCTAGGCCCATACTCGTAACTTTTTGTTTGTTTCTGTTGGCCTAACAGTTTTATAATCAAAGTTAGGCGTACAGTTCTCGAACATACTGTCAGTGATTACACAAAAAATGTTCTCGTATACCGTAAACTGCCGATTCCGCGAGTTCAATTGAAGAATCATTCGAAACATAGACCAGAAATCCTATGTTAGCTTTTAAACGTTTATGAAAGCTTACGAAATTCTAGTCTAATGCAAGTATGCTGTTGTTCACTCTAAAGACGTACGTGTCTGTCGTCTTTTACAATCTTACAGATCGTCACGTATGCTACTTTCTCAAGTTATTCCGACTGTGCGCCGTTCGCTATTTCGCGGGTTGGTCTAATTCTAAATCCATTTAGTAATGACGACTTCCTGATAGTGACAGGTGATTATCGGTCGCCCGCGAAACGCGTCTGTTCGTTCAATAAGATGACAACTGTTTTATAATCTGTTCTGTCGTTGAGTGGCGCATCGGAAAGGCAGAACGCGCGTGACAAGAAAGACAAGCGTAAGACTAACAGACGCTTGCCGTGGACCTATATATACAGCTGCCGTCTGGAGCATCATCGGCCAGCTCGCAAGAGAGAACCTGCAGGATTTGTCAACAGGTACGATGTTCAGTTTTGGGTGTAATACTAATATACCTTTGCGTGCAGTTTTAAGTCTGCCTGTGTCAGAGAATGAGCTGTACCGGTGCAGAAATGCAGTGTTCATATACATAACGATCGTGTCGGAAATTTTATATTGTGTTTTAGTCTTCTAAAAAACTATTACTGTTTTTTGGTCAAGCCACTACTGCTTTCTGTGTATGTGCTGCTTTGTCTGTACTTTCTGGCGAATGACTAATGATTTATATACATGCCATTTTTGAGACACGATGTAAAAATCGTATTCATGGCTATAATTAGTCAACTAACACGCTGAAGTTGCTCATATCCGTTGCTTTTTTTACACTGGTTTGTTTTATTCTGATTTGTTTTGTATGGCGATTAAAAACTTTTGTAACTTAATAACTTAAAGCAGTTTATATAACAACTGATACTTAGCTATATGTTTATTGCATATTGATTACAAAACTTGAGTGCGCGAGCAATAACAAATACGAAGATCGTTCGATAAATAAGTTACAAAACAGCATCATTTTGTTAGTTTTCAAAATCTAAAAAAAAATCCGAAATATACGTTTTGTAGAGAATTTTATTCTGAGTACGTGTAAAAAAATGTTTTGATAATGACGTCATTATTGTGACGTCATCTGTTCACAGAACACAGTCTGCACGTGTATTATTTTTCCCACCAGTAATCTATCATAACTCGCAAGTAACAAACAGCATAGGAATGAAGAAAATGAATAAACTTAACAAGTTAACGCCATCTCTTTAAGTGTTAACGACTTAGGCCCTATGTTTCATTTTTCAACATACCGTCCGAGTTCGGTCAAACATTTGTCTTATCTGTCAGCAAACTTCTGAATGCCCGATGTAAAGAACGATGCTGGCTGCTGTCCATACCACTGAAGAACGACTGATAGCACCTCGTTATATGATGCAAATTTCTGCCCGTCTAGCACTTTTACGCGCGACAGCAGAATGCTTCGCGCGTCTTTGCCATCGTCTGGGCGTCTGTCTGTCCGTCTGTCTGTCTGTCACACTCGTGATTTGTATCAAAACGGTGCAAGTTAGGATTACGAAATCTTCACTGTGGGCTGCCCCAAGGTCCCTAGTTTATCGTGACAAAATTTCCTGCCACTGGGTGCAGGGGTTCCCCTCGAGCGAGGGCATCGAAAAGGGGTACCCCTCTAAAAAGACGTCATTTTGCCGTTATTGGCTCGAATAATGTGAAAACGGTTACAGATAGGTACATACATGCTGCTTATCATAACAAGCACTGGTGACAGGCTTTTTATTGGTGTAAACTCTTGAATGACCTTGAATTTCTAAAATAGGGGTTTTAGTGTTTTTTGCAATTTGTGGCTGCGACGTAGATTTCAAGAGTGAATTGCGTCAAAATGAATAGAGTTAAATCAAGACAACTTGCGAATAGGAACTGTTAAGGCTGTCGCGCGTCTCATGAGCTTTTCTCAAATTACTTGTTCTTGCACCAAACGTGAACTGTTCGTTTCGTAAAAAAATTTGTCGCCATACTGCATCGTGACGACGCGTCTCAGACTGAATCTGATTTGCATTTATTTTTTTCCCACAAAAATACAGCAACGGCACGCTGTTCGTTACGAGGGGATTTCAGTGGCAACGTCGCCGTATTTAATGTTTATAAATGACGTCACAGTGACGTCATCGTCATAAAGCTCTCAATTGCTACTTTAAATTAAATTCCCTACAAAACGTGTATTTCGGATTTTTAATATTTGGAAAACTAACCTAATGACGTTGTCTTGTAACTTATTTATCGAATGACCTTCGTATTTAGCTGCATTGCGGTGTTTGTGTCAGCCTACGTTTCATGATGTCTGTCGTCCGCCTATCGACGTTGCTAGTGATTGTCGCCGTCCTACTGTGTACGACGTCCATCGTATCCGTGCAATCTGCGCCTGTGGAGGAGGATCTCACCGGGTTCCCGGAGCGTCCGAACGTTTTTCGCAGTCCGGATGAACTGAAGGAGTATCTGCGAGCTTTGAACGAGTATTTTGCTATCGCCGGACGACCGCGGTAGGCCTAAGCCTAATGGGATGTTTACACGATCCAGCAAACGTCCAGCAAACTTCCAGCAAATGTATTCAAAATACACGTGCTAATGCTGGACGTTTGCTTTCATATGTTATAATGGAGCTCGACGTTTGTTGGAAGTTTGCTGGACGTTTGCTGGATCGTGTAAACACCAGTCTTATAACTCATTGCACGTTGCTTCGCGTAATGCAGCAAACCCTTTCTACCATAGACTGTCTGTACACCGTGTCTCGATAAAAAAACGTGCACACGGAATCATAAAGAAACTTGACTTGAGCGAGTGTACTTTAGCTCATTTTACCTCAATACTGTCGCTACACTACCTTGTGAAATGCAGAAGTCGTAGTTTGGCCGTATACAACAACGAGTTCGTACTGGGGAGCGCATGCGTCGGCTCAAAAAAATCACTGAGACCACATGATCATTGAAAACATGTTACATAATTTAACTCTAGTCGTGTTTATTGTAAAATCGTACATTACAAACTGAAATGCCTTTGAAAATAATTTGGAAAAGCAAGCGACCAAGTTTTTTTGCCACAGCTGCATTAAGCCTAAATGTTGACAGATTTTCCAAATTGTCTTATTGGCACACCGAACACTAAGTTTTTAATAAAAAAATTGCACTACATTATGAATGCGTGTGTCTGTTTCAGATAATAGTGCGATGCGTAAAATTCAAATACAAATTGTCAGAAACATTTTCAAGGTGAAAATGTTACGTTTTGTTTCAAAATAAAATCAGTTGATGTTATCAGAGTTTTGCAAAATGGTGTAATTGTAAACAAATTTAAATAACACCCATAAAATTTCGTGCAATCTGCACAGATTATTGAGTCGGTTGTCGTGTCGAAATTATTGACAAAAACAAAAAGGCAAATACGTACCATTTTTAAAATTTTGTATTAATGTGTTTATCGTGAATTTTATGCCACGCTGTGTCTCAGTAAAGTTTTTACTCTATCTCTGCTCATATATGTCGATAAAATTTTATACTTTTAGCAAACGATATTTGCAGCAAAGAGTGCGATTACAACTTTGATTATTAGTGTAATCAGGTTATTTTTATGCCGTTTTGTTGCAAATTTGCTATATAAAAATAAGCGCACTTGAAAACGTCGACGGTAGAAGCGAAGATATTGTGTAAACTTCTGAGACAATGTATTACTTGGAAAGAAGTGATATTTTCGTTTTTGTTACAGATTTGGTCGGAGTTCGGACAGGACGCATCGGTGGCATTCGACAAGTGAGTAGTAGCCACAGTCATTTGCAGTAAATAGGCCACTGAGAGTTGTCGCCATCTACCGAACTTTATTGCATCACAGTTGCCTGATGCCGTTGATCTCTATAGCAATTGAGCAATGTAGCTGTATAATAGGCCTAGGCCCCTACTTATTCTGTCGTTTTGTGACACTTTTGGTTAACTACCGTATGTCATTACAGTCTTTGGCAATAAATGATTACAATATTATTTGGCGTTGACCTTGGTTGTTGTTAATTATCTGACGAAAGTCAGCCACTCCTGTCCTTTCCCTCAAACCAAGTATTCTGACTCGGTAATGTCATAGAAAACTGTGCATTTGACGTGCTCGACCAATAGGAAACTTGCTGAAACCTGTGACTTATAGAGTGTTTACACGATCGAACAAACATCGAGCAGTAGCTTGACGTTCTATGGTAATTAACATGTTAATTCGGAGGGCGGGCGGGTTGTAATTGGAAGGCCTATATAATACGTGATCAGCTGTGGGCTAAGAGCCTAAGCCTAGGCCTACATTTAAGCCAAAGGGCGGGGTTCCAATAGGCCTGCTTGAGCCAGTTCGATGTTTTGCTCGATGTTTGCTCGATCGTGTAAATACCCCATATAGCATAGTCTATACGAAGCAAACATAGAGCAAACATCGAGCTGGCTCAAGCAGGCCTATTGGAGCCCCGCCCCTGGCTCAAATGTAGGCCTAGGCTTAGGCTCATAGCTCACAGCTGATCACGTGTTATATAGGTCTTCCAATTACAACCCGCCCTCCCGCCTTCCTAATTAACATGCTAATTACCATAGAACGTTGAGCTAGCTGCTAGATGTTTGCTCGATCGTGTAAACCCCCTGTTACTGAAGTCGGTCATTTTTATTTTTATTCATGCGATCATGTAAAACATTTTTCTTGTCGGTAACGAAAACCAAACCGGTAATAGTAATTTTTACAACCAGGAAAACTAGAACTTGTTTTATTTTCACAACGTATAACACAACGATCGGACGGTAAATTGCAAAAAGTATGACGTTACGCCGATTTTGTAGGGGTAAAGTCACTTTTAGAAAAATCAACATAGTTGCTGAATACACAAGCGTAAAAATTGACGTTTTTGTTTTATTTATTTTATTCGAGTTAATTTCCGTATTCCTTTTAATAACCCAAATTACGCTGAACATTAAAGTTGTATGTACATTGTGTTGCAGATTAGCGAATGCCTGATCCGTCGTCCAGTGTACGTTCGACTTCACCAAGCAAATCTTTTCTACACGTTGACTGCGGCGAACGGCGTTAACTTTATTCTCTTCGCAGACGAATTATTGTTTACATGTCTAGAAAAAATGAAACATAAATAGCGCATGATCAATAGTATTTCTGTTTTTAATCACACATTTTGCATGCAATTACTTTTGCGTACGGTTAGCCGACAAATGTACTAGGCCTGCGTGTACACGTGCTTAATAACGAAATCTTCGTCGCGTTTTCAAATAACTCTAACGCGATGAACAAATCGATCTACTATAATTTTTTTAACAAAACTCAATTTTCAGATCTAATATCTGTTTTATCCATGTTAACCCATTGCCACCAGTAGGCTATTGGAACTTCACGTTCCTCAACTCTTTCTGTTTTACCGCATTTAACAAGATAATATAACGACTTTTACACGAAAAGTTTTGATGTTAATTCAGATTTATGAGTATTTCTTAACGAAAACGTAAAACATACTACAGATTGCTCGTAAGATAACAACGTATACAGAATGATCGGCTGCACGCGGTTGGTTTACACCCTGTTTACACGATCTAGCAAACATCGAGCAAACATCAAGCAGGCATGATAGAACCCCGCCCTCTGGCTTAAATGTAGGCCTAGGCTTAGCCCACAGTTGATGACGTGTTATATAAACCTTCCAATTACAACCCACCCGCCCTCCTAATTAGCATGCTAATTACCATAGCTCGACGACCTAGCTGGATGAATGCTAGCAATCATCGAGCAGACGTCGAGCAATTAGCACGTGTATTTTAAATACATTTGCTCGACGTTTGCTCGATGTTTGCTCGATCGTGTAAACGGGGTATTAAACTTACAGCACAGTACCGACAGGATTACCGCAGTAACTTTTAGGCCTAAGTATATGATAAATTCGACTCATACATCCGCTTTTAACGAAACATTAACTTTGGATCAAATGCAGTAAAAG
>Ga0209454_1003263_pt1 | contig 11510 bp, 6 predicted proteins | sample WorMetHERISLAND1_2_FD_187400 | JGI IMG/M metagenome (GOLD analysis project Ga0209454, IMG submission 187400) | Marine gutless worms symbiont microbial communities from Max Planck institute for Marine Microbiology, Germany - Olavius geniculatus... | ecosystem: Host-associated > Annelida >...
GTTGTTATTTGGACTGGTCTTCTAAGATAATTATTGTTTTCTTTTATTTTTAAATATACCATCGTTTATTAACTGTAATATTTTATTTATTCATTTATTTTAATTTGACTCAGGCAGCATGGCCCATAAAACACAAGAACATATATAGAGACACAAAATACAGAAACGCTAAGCTAAAAAAAGAAAAAAAGAAAATGAAGAAAAGATTCATCTAACCGGCTACACAACAAAAAAAGTCAATCAACAATGTCCACAGTACTAAAATATTGCACCAATAAATTCTGGCTGTTATGCCACATACAACTGAATACACATGCACCATTATGTAGAACTGTATCCAAGAAAAATAAACCAGTTTGCAACAGTGCCTGCGTCATACTAGAACTACGATGATATATTTATCGTTAGTGAGTTAGACTTGTATTTTTGTAACAGGGAGAAGTTGGACCAAAAGGCAGCAAAGGAGACAAGGTAGTGTCACGTTAACAAAATAACAGAAAAGCGCAATAATATGTTTATTTTTTAATCCGACAGTTATAATTAATATTTTAATTTCAGATTATTTAGTTTCAACTTAGTTCTGTGGAAGTTTTGTTTGATGTGAACAAATCACTTTAGTCATTTTTATTCAAAATGGATAACGCTGGAAGAGAACATTACTTAAGTTAGCTGATAGATACGCTCTCTGTGCTCGTTGGTGTTGGCATGACAATGTAACAGGGCCAGGCAGGCGAACAAGGCTACAAGGGCGACACCGGATTACCTGGCTTTGACGGAATCCCAGGAACAAAGGTAGGCTTATCTTCACACCCTTCACTGATTTCTTTATCTCTGCGGAACAGTTTTTACTGTCCATATCTAATATTGGAGGGGACAGAAAGCGGGGTAGATCTGGGAGGGGAGACCTTCTTCTCAGTTCTTTTGCGGCGAGTTTCGTAAGCTCTCCAGCGAGATATGGGGCAAAGCTTTAGTCGCTAAAGAAGTTGGATAAAACGAGTTTTTCGTCGCTAAAATGAAGCAGCTCTCAAAATTACCCCAACGCACCATTCTTTCAATATGAATGTGGGTAGACAGTCATTGGTTTCTCCCCTACCCAAAACTTTGAGGGAACATGTCTTCCTATCCATAGTGTATTGACGCTCGTATTCGTATAGTTAGTTCGTTATTTGTCTTATGCTGCGACAACTGAACATTCTTTACCAGCGACTTTTTATTGGACGTTGAGCATTTTTATGACACGTATTACAGGTTGTCTTAATCAGATGCCATTTTGAGTTTTGCTGTCTATTAGTGTCGTAGTTTGATGTCGTTTAATCGTTCGTTTAGCAATCGTTTGATACCGGACCCGTAAACCACATCAGTTGATTAATTAGTCATAAATCAGAATTAATTGAAAGCGTCTTCTGTTACTGTTTCAGTGACATACGGATGTTTTCTGTAGGGTGCTCGAGGGCCGCCGGGGTTACCGGGCGGACTTGGTGACGAGTGGATTGAACGAATACGACTACTAAAGGCAAGTCGTAGCTATGCTGTATGAATAGAATTCAAGCTCCACTTTTTCGGTTAGCTCTAAATGTGTTCCGCAACGTGTTGTACAACAAATCACAGCAAATCAAAAGTCTACAGCAAAATATAAAACAAGTTATAAGTTTACAGCAAATTTACAAAAAAATTGAAAGCTCACAACAAAGTCTAGTTAACTAATTATTTATCCATTCATTAGTTTATTTTAATAAGAGACTATACAAGAAGCCTAGCATATGCCACTTCTTATTAGTGAGCAATAGCAACCTAGACCCTATCTCGCACTGTTTAGCTACATTAACGCGTAACAGTCTTCATGGTCATCCAAGGTCAGTGATTTTTATTTTATTTGACAGAGCGCATGGCACTTTCTATTAGTGATTAATAGTAACCTTGGCCGTATCTTTCACCGTTTCCGAGATATGGCAACTAGAGAATAATGTGTGGTTTTTAGCCGACCATACTTTAGCAAAGGTCGAGCTATTGGCCTGAGTTGTCGTCCGTCTGTTTGTCTGTCACGGATGTATTGTGGCTAAATGGTGCAAAATAAAACCTAGTTTGCTGTTGATTAATAATAGAAAGTCGCATATTGGCTTTCAAATGAGATATAAATCATTGACCTTGGATTACCTTGAAGGGTAATAACGCACTATGGTAAACCAATCATCTGATATTGTGCATGAACCGTAAGTCGTAGAGGGTCGGCGATGGTAGCAGCGGATAGGACGGTGCCGACTTTCTTTAGGCTGTCAATAGTAACCACGTGTCCATCTGCAGCGGTTTGGCCGCAGTTTTTATGGAATGTATAAAGCTATTAGTGGCCGTATCTCGCAAACGGTAAGAGATACGGCCTATGTTACTATTAATCACTAATAGGAAGCGGCATACGCCCTGACAGATTAGATGAAAATCATTGACCTCGGATGACCTCAAAGGCCATTACGCGCTATTGAGGCTAAACGGTGCGAGAATGGGGCTTAAAATGCTATTGATCACTAGTAAGATGGCTTTCAAATGACATGAAAATCATTCACCTTGAATGAACTTGAAGGTCATTGCTGCATCAGGAACTGTATAGGCTGTAACGTGTCTTCCCGAGCAAGGCGTTTTTGTTGTGAGAAATATTTGCAAAACCTGCGTCCGATATTTTCCTTGTTCATTTATATCCCGTTTACACGATCGAACAAACATCAAGCAACTATTAAAAAATGTATTCAAAATACACGTGCACGACGTATGCTCGAATTTCTTAATGTTTGCTTGACGTTTGCTTGATGTTCGCTTGATGGTTGCTCGATGTTTGCTTAATGTTTGTTTAATGTTTGCTTGATAATTGCTTTGTGTAAGCTATGCTTTCTGCCCCGTTTACACGATAAAAAAACATCAAACAAACGTCAAGCAAGCATCAAGCAGTTAGAGCATACGTCGTGCACGTGTACATCTGCTTGATAGTTGCTTGATGTTTGCTTAATCGTGTAAACGGGGTATTAAAGGGTGTTTACACGATCCAGCAAACGTCCAGCAATTAGCAGTAGCACGTGTATTTTGAATACATTTGCTGGAAGTTTGCTGGACGATTGCTGGATCGTGTAAACACTATAATAGGGTGTTTACACGATCCATCAAGCATCCAGGAAACATCCAGCTGGCTCGTCCATTATAACATATAGCAGCAAACGTCCAGCAAACGTCCAGCATTAGCACGGGTATTTTGAATACATTTGCTGAAAGTTTGCTGGACGTTTGCTGGATCGAGTAAACTCTCTAGCTGTTTATATCACCTAGCGAGATGGCCGCGTGCATTGAACAGTAGCTATCTCGCTTGGCGAAATGACCACGTGCGATGTCTGTTATGCTAGCGTTTATGGTAGCTTTCGAGACAGCGCTTCGTTAACATAGCGTGCATGGAACTGTCTCACCTCTGACAAATTGCTTTCTCTCCGTGACTGGAATTCGGACGCTGGGTTTCGGTCGTAGGCGGTTCGGTCGGCTTTTCCTAACAATAGCTGGGCTTCTTGTTGTTAATAGCAAGCTCGATCAACAAGTGGCTTTAGCATATCACTTAGCCGGAAGTGGTAATAGTGACGCCAAAATCTCTATATTGTTCTGTCGATCGACGTCACCGTTTCTTAGGCACACTTTAGTGTACTACAGTCTTACAGGCCACATTAAGCGTCTTAACTGTCCGACTGTACGTTTGTTATGCACAAGCTTTTAACTGGATAAAAAGTAGAAAAACCACTCTATTGCTTTTACCATCGGTGCCTAAAACTAACTAGGGACAACTGGACTGACGGTTGCATAGATGTCAGCACTCGGTGTCGATATCTGCACTTGTTCGCGCTCGTCCTGCTCGCAAACCGCAGTCTATAGTTGTTCGAATATCGACTGGCGTCCGTGCAGAGCTTTAGCTAATTTTGTGCTGATGTTTTTAACTATCTGAATACATCGACGGTGGTAGGGCGAGCCTGGAGATGTCGGACCCGCTGGTAAACCAGGTCCCGTCGGACCCCCGGGATTACCTGGATACGATGCACTTCCAGGATCACCAGGACAGATGGTAAACCATTTTCAGATTTTTAAATAACTTTGTATATATGTATTTTATTAAAAATTTTTTGAGTGTCTGGTCACATTTTTCGATTACATTCTGTAGGCTTACCTCTACGTTACTACGGTGTCATGTACGGTGTTGTTTTGTAAGCTTATTTCCTAAACGGCTGGTCAATTTGTTCAACATTTAATTTCTGATTTCCGTATTGATACCAGTCTTATGGTGAATTTATTATTTAATCTATGCCTTATAGGCTTATGGCGTGCGGCAAAAACATTATTTTTTGGTTAATTTCAAAACAACCGCTTGGAATTTTAACGCGAAATTTTACACAATTATTATCTGTTTATATTCACATAACACAACGTTAAAGGTCATGTCATGCGACCAGGTTATTTTGTTACCACAATTCTCACCTTACCAAACTTTACATGCAGCAGCATGTGTGTGGACCTTCATCCTTTAGATGTTTTATTTTGCCGCACTTTGAAGAGTTGACGTTATTGTTGCATTTTGTGTTTCAGGGTCCACCCGGAGCAGTCGGAGCTCCTGTAAGTTTATTTGCTGTTAAAAATGTTAAAATTGTTAATAATATATAAATTAATTAAATTAGTGTTTTGTTTTTTTTGTTATTATCAATTTTTCAAGTGCTGCCATTGCTGTGCTGGTTGATAAAATGTGTATGTAAGTTCTAATGTGTGCGCGAACACATTATGGCCAATTCGCACTGGAGTCCAAATTCCATTACGCTGACTTTGCGACAATGTCTGCAACTTTGCGACTTTGTCGCAGACACAAATCATGAAACTCCGCGAGACAAATCACGTCGCCGATTTTCATAATTTGCAGACTTTGTCGCCGACTTTTTCCGTGCATTGTAAAGGACTAAATTCCATTAAAACGACACAAACGGGTTTGTCGCAGACTTTGTCGCAAACATCTCGACATTTTGAGATGGTTTGTGTCTGCGACTTTCATGATTAATGTCTACGACTTTCCCCGCGGAAAAGTTTCGGTGAAAGTCGACGTAATGGAATTTGGGCTTTACGACGCAAAAGCCGACGCGAATCAACTCGACTCAACTGTCGAATTAAGTCGCGTCGGCGTCGTAGGTGTAAATGGGCCATTACGTTGAGATTTGTCTAGGACTGCACTGACGTCATTGCTGTTTCATTTATTGTTTCGCTCGCTAGTAGTGCATGGTGAATTAAGGTGATCAAATGTTTCTGTTTCAGGGGCCTCCAGGAAAAGACGGAATGCCAGGACCACCTGTGAGTCATGTTATTCTGAGCCTAAAGAAACTTTTGTGCCAATATTTTTAAATAGAATTGTTGTTATTCTGAGCTTTTTCTGTCTTCACAGTTTCAGCAGCACAGTTTGTGATTTGGTGGCATAGCCAATTTTAGTTTATTTGTGCAATAGAAGTAACAAAATTTGTACCTTCTGTATGTATTTCCAGGTTTTTTTAATGCTCAAAAATGCGTTTGCGGCCCGGATCCCGTTAGGGAGCTTTGAGCGTTTCCTCAGATTCCTTAGCTGGTGGATAGTGGGGAGAGGGTCACTGTCCCTTCTCTAAAAGGACCCCTCTTTTAAGGTTTGCTGCTGTTTTCCCAAGAATCCAATCTTTGCTTTCGCGGTCTTCTTCAAATTGGCCTTAATTTTTGACCATTTTGCCCTTCCTGACTTCAGTCCATGGTTTTCTATGTCGGGATTAGTTTGTAACAAAACTCAGCTGATCAGAATAACAGAGTAGTTCTACGGAGGTGTTACTAATGTGAAGGGTTTGAAGGGAGAGAAAGGCGACACGGGGCGTGGAAGTGCGGCTGGTATTTCTGGCATGGACGCGAGCGGTTTTCCTGCTGGATTTGTCGAAGGGCCTCAGGGACCGCCCGGCAGAAAGGTACGTGCCGTAGCCTATAGAACGGACTGTACGCATACTTACAATGCATGCGTGATGATCTAACTGCTTCTTGCTCATGCAATAATGGAAACTAACACAATGACTTGGATTGTTTGTAATGTTTATTACCTTACTTATTTTACTGCTTTTTGAAAATCGGTCAGCTGATGGAGTCATGACGGAAATTCAATGGTTTACTTTTGACTCGCTGTGTATAGTCAGACAAAATTGCAACGCACTGCATTGGCTTCAAACGGACTGACAGTTTCGATTTAAGTTTTTGTTGTTTTTTCCTTGTCTTTTCTGGGATCTTGCGTGTTGTTGCGGTAACGAATAACGCTGATGATCTGATCGGTCGATTGACTCGCACTTGCTGATATGGTTACGTTTGTAGATTTACATTGTTTGCTTTCTCGTTTCTGGGCATTATTATGGTTGCTATTGCATGTTACCTTATACTAGATTGCTTCTAACTATAACGCTGGTAAACAGTAGTTGACTGTCGACGTGTGCACGGGCTAGTCGACCCGCAGTGGGACCAAATTGATCTAGGGTCACTTAAGTAGCCTACGTTCGGCTAAAAACCGAATCGAATCAGATTTTCTTTAACCGTGTTGTCTAAAACTCTAAAACATAACTTAAAAGTTGGAGTTGTGTAAAAATAGCCTCCGGAATGCCCCCGCCTCAGCCAAGACAAATTCCTGGCTACGCCTAAAAGTTGAACGTGCGGTCGGGCTTAGTGATAAGTCAACGGGTGGTGTCAGGAGGAACTGACTCGGGCTACCACTGCAGTGAGGATGGCAATGACGTGGTCGACTGTAACAACTTACAGCTGTTGAGACGCGGAGCTCGCTGTCGACTGAAGGTGACGCGACTCATGTCCCGACGTCAGATTCAGCAACTGAGAGACTCAGCAACAAGTCGCCGCCACAGCAACAACAACAGCAGTCATGACGTCATTCATTACGATGATGAGGCGCCGACTAACATCGCGCCACTGCGCATGTCAGCGCGGCACATCCGGTCTCTTGATGACGTCACTGACCAATGCCGACTACTACTCGTATCTAAGCTAAAGGTCTGTCTGTGCTCATTAAACGATGCAGGATATTGCGCTGTTCAGTAAACTAGTGATAAAAATTGACGTCGTGTAGTACGAATGACAATGTTTATGCTGTTTTCATTATGGTACTGCAATTGCAAGAGTTTATCCGGGTTCATTTGATAAATGCAGCACAGCGCCGGGCTGCCGCCGCCATATGGACCAAACCAATTAGCTTGAGACACACATCTCCCTATATGGAAATGCAGTGGCGTATTTAGGATTTGGCAAGGGGAGCATGGCGAGCGCATGGAGCGCGAGCCTATAACGGAGGTCTGGGGGCGGAGCCCCTGGTGAGGGTCAAGGGGGGGGCAAAGCCCCCTAAAGCTGAAACAGTTTTGGCTTTTGGACGTTTAATGAAAGCCGCAAAATTGCCCATTTTTCTGAAATTTGAAAACGCAGAAAATCACAGATATTTGCGTTGTTTCGCAAAAAAAGTTTAGCAAGCCGCAAAGCGTCGTCACGGATTAATGTGAATTATTGAAAGGCAATAAACTTCGCAATATGCACAGCACAGTACAGTAATAAGTGGGCCGTGTCAAACCCTGTCTGTCGTCGTCAGAATGTTTGATGCGTTGATCGTCGCCGACGTCGTCGCTCGCAAGCGGTGCGCCGTGTCTTTGGCGTTAGACATCGTATAGCGTATTCGCTATTACACTGCCATTGTTGTTTCCACTCGCCATTCACTATGCTCTTACGTTCTGTTTGTTCCTTCTTTGATTTCTGTTCCGTGTGCGAGTGGCGGGATGGCAACAAAGCTGTACATAAGACAGCAAGCGCCGGCGAGTGAAACAAAGCACTCCGTCGCTTAATGAATGACATTATGATATCATGACACTGGCATACGAAGCTTGGTTCCTGAGATTCTCGTACTGATGAGTTCTGATAACGTCGCGCAATCCATGATCGCTGCGATGCTGCTGCAGTTTGTGTTATATGAGAATAGGGCGAGTCACAGTCGACAGAGCAAAGGAACGCATCTTAAGAGCGCTGCCATATTCACGTTACATGCAATAATAGACCTATCTCATTTGGATAGACTTACTAGATTACGTATCTCATTTGCTATAGCCATGCAAGTTGTGGGCGGGTTCATCTCGGGTTGAACTCAGATCATTCTAACCATATATTAATTAACCCCCGCCTATGGCGTGCGCCAGCCAGGCGCCGACTGCCTTGCTGTTGGTTCCATATCAGTGCCGTGTCACTCACCCATGGATACTAAACTCGGCTGCCTCGAAATATTATAATTATACGCTTATACGGCTTGCAGCTGGTTTTCAAAAGCGTTCGGCGATGCCGGCATCATATCAGATGCAATCTCACATGGCGATTTTAATCGCATATCGTATCGATATGAAAGAAGACCATCAAACATGGTTGAATTTTGCAGTTATTGCTGGAAAATGGCAAAAAACGTACCTTTTGATATTATGTCGCCTGTGAAAAATTATTATGGTCGGGCCAAAGGAAGGGGGCATCGCACCGTGGCCCTCCCCCTAAATACGCCACTGTGGAAATGTAGTACTATACAATATTTTGTGTTGCTGCGTTAACAATTCTGATTGATTTAACTACGGTCGTGCACGAATAGACTGTTCGTTACTAACATCGTTCTGCATGCATGCTTAGCGTCGTTAGAGCCATGGCCATTTATTTCTGCTTGCAAAATATGTGCAATAATCGTTTGTTACGCGGTATATGATATAAAGTGAACTTAAACTTTGTTAAAAGCTCACATGCTGCTGAAGACGCTGACGACATCTGACGTAGGCTACTATTTTCCTATCCTTTAAATTCTCATTTCACATTATGTAATTATACGTGCGCATATATGTTTATATGCAGGGAGACGTCGGGGAGCGAGGCGTGGACGGAATCAAAGGACAGAAAGGAGAACCTTGCACTGAATCATGCACGGTAGCTCGTTTAATCTTCATAAGTCGTCGATAAACACGGTGGTCTGAAAACATATTACAGCATCAAATTATTTCTTTCGTAAATGCATCGATTGATTAGCATTTTGTGCTGAAGCATGCAGCAGTTAAGCCCCTAATTTGCAATATAATAAAATCCCCCTAAAGATCCGACTACAACTTGAAAGCTTCGCTGCATTACATCGTGACCAAAATAATGTCATCTTTTGAATACAATGTTTAAATTAAATTCAAAATAATGTAGCTATGTTTAATGTTATATCTATTGTAAATCTGCAGTGGCTTCACATGTGCACTGGAAACGTTAGACCCAACATAACATTTTTCGTAGCAGTCGTAGATTTGATTTGAATGTCGTTCAAAGTCGTTGAAAGTCAACGACAAGCAGAAAAAGATTGTCATAAAGCGTAAAAAGGTAGTGGGTGCGTTTTAAGACTTTTGTCAACGTTTGGTGCCTTTTACGGAACGTTTACAAATAGATAATACGCGCGATTTATGCGTAGGCCTACAACACCTGTAAACTTATCAGTCGTTTTACTTATGACTTTCTAACATTGTGAATGTAAGATGTCTGTCAATGTTTGACGTTTAGGCGAACCAAGCGGACGTTGAAAACGGCAACACCAACATGAACGACGTCAGTCTGCACGGTGTTCTTTTCATGTTGTCAGAAATGCTGTCGCTGTTATTTCGTGTAAATTCGCATTTTATATTAATACTACATTGTGTTTCTAGAAACATTTCCGACATTTTCGATTGTAACTGAAAGAAAAACAAAACATTTGAGCTAATGCTCACGAAACGCGCGAAAGCCTATAGCAGTTCCGGTTCAGTAGTTTAGCTAAAAATTGGGTGTTTACGCGAAGTTAATATACAAATACCAAATTCTTTATCTGGATCGCATAACGATAGTTCCGTGGCGCCACGTTGTGAATGATATAGACTTGTGTCGCAGCCCGAAATCGTCAAAAAATCCATAAAATTCTCTATTTTGGCGTGTCATTAAATTCGGTGGCAATCGAAAGATAGTGTACGACTTCCTATTAGTGATTAATAGTAACCTAAGCCCTATCTCTCACCGTTACTGAGATACAGCGACTTATTGGCCAAAAATCGCATTTTGTTCACCCCCTTTCATTTAGCGCCTTCGTTCGTAGTGACCCCCTTTGAATTTATGGAAAAGCTTTACGGTTCCTGAAACTAGAGTCTTCCAGGGAGCCGATGGTGAAGATTTGGTGATCGTAGCTTGCACCGTTCTTGATTAATCCACCCGTGCGACTGACAGACGGACAGACAGACAGACAAACAGAATTGCGATGGCTAAGACGCGCTGAAAGCAGTAGTTGCTTTCGCGCGTAATTATCAGATTTTAATTATTTTTTTCGTGAAAATTTTTAACGCAACTTCCCGTCAGACAACTGTTTAGTTTTTCACCTCCCCTAACGTCAAACTCTGCTTCTGCACCACCTAGGAAAATTAGACAAAACAAGATGTGCGTTGAAATAAACAAAAAGCATGCAAAAACATTCCCAACAGTATCCATCGTAACTTCTTAAGCAGAGGTTTGCGTTTGTTTTTTAAACGTTACCAAACATTTTCTTATTTTTCACAAAACGCGTTTTTGATGTTTTTGAATGTTTTCTCAGAACATTTATGACGTTTGTGTTGTAGCCATGTCCGGCGAATATAACGGACTCCGCATGTCAACAGATCGTCGATCAAATTTTATCAACAGTCACACAGGTAACAACTGAACTTGTATTTCTACGGTGTGGGCCCAAAAAAATCAGTGTTAAAAATTTTGCAAATTAAACAGAGAATATTTAAATACGCCGACATGCAAGTTTTACCGTTTTTAGACAAAATTCTGAAACTTTCGACATATCACACTCTGTTTTACCACTAAACGTCACTAACGTATCAAAAAATAAGCCGGTTTCTGGGTCCGTATCTTATACAGTGTAAAAACAGTCTATCGACGCCGATTTGCGTCTACAGTTGCGTATTAGGCCTATGACTATAGCCATCATATGCATAGGCTGTCATTTGCATACACTTAACATTGTACCTGGAAAAAACAAAAACTTATTTTCTGCGGATTAGGCCCATACGTGATTAAGTTGTACATATCAGTTTTCGGTGTTGTTGAGACTTGTAGGCTTTTCATTGACCATTTATTAACGATATAGAACAATGTGAGTTGCACTGTCAGTCCTGTGTCGTAGAACGTTTTTAACGCTATAGTCCGTCGCAGTCAGTAGACGAACATAAAATAAAATGTTTCGAGTCGGCGTATCTTTGCGGAAAACTAGAAAGTCACAATCAAAACAATCAACGCGTAATCGCACGTTATTGTTGTGCATAATAACCTATCGTGTCTTGATGAACTGCATATGCAGGGACCTGAGGGGCCGCCGGGAATGAAAGGCAGTAAAGGAGACATCGGCGCGATCGGTGAAGCAGGACCAACGGTCAGTACATCTTGCATTATTC
>Ga0209454_1003264_pt1 | contig 11508 bp, 12 predicted proteins | sample WorMetHERISLAND1_2_FD_187400 | JGI IMG/M metagenome (GOLD analysis project Ga0209454, IMG submission 187400) | Marine gutless worms symbiont microbial communities from Max Planck institute for Marine Microbiology, Germany - Olavius geniculatus... | ecosystem: Host-associated > Annelida >...
CAATATAAATTACTGTTTATTAAAACGTCACTGAGACGTCATTGCCAGTAATGTGTAACCAGTTTTTGAAAATTAAATAGCATTTTTAGCTTGGACATTTTTTAATGCTGAAAAATCGGTAGGTGGTCATGTTAAAAAGTCTATAACTTCGTTGTTTTCCAACAGAATCATATTTTATTTGGCAGTTATATGCAGAATGTTTCAGTAAATAAAGCTATAAAAATCCATATTAAAATCCCAAACGGTTGCTGAGAAAACAGCAAAAAACTTTAGGAGTCCACTTTTTTGCCGCACCCTGTAGATCCTTAATCAAAGAAAGCCAAAAACAGTAAGAAGTATGCCTGTGAACAAACTAATTAATTAATGAAAGAAAAAAAGAAAAAATAAATGAGGGAAGAATTATATCTTTGAACAGACTCATAGACTGAAACGTAACTTCAGCACATCTATGACTAGTTACTGTCTGCCACAGCAACAACGGGCAAACAGTCGTTCAAACAAAGGCTGTGCAGTTGCCTAAACATCATCAGTGCGTTTCACAATAAAAACTGTATTTTGATGAATATGTATAACTTATTATAATGCAAGACTTACTCTCGATGGGGTCCTGGAAGGTGACCTGTGTAGCGGCACTAGCAGCCGAAGTGGTAGTCACAACTGGGCGAGAAAGACCACCACCACCACTATGCCGTTCAGTCGTCCCACTGCCATCTGGAGGAAAGCTCCTTCTGTCCGACACTGAACTTCCATATGCTGGCAATCTCTCCGGGGTGGTAGACTGTCTGGTAGTCACTGTCTGCTGGGGGCATGGCCCGCCATCCACTGGGCTTCGTAGCTTCAGACCAACACCGGCTCGTGGTGACGGTTTATGCTGGCTGGAAGCCGCCGAAAGCATGGTACCATCTGCCGTGAGATTACTGCAAGGTGTGGTACCGGCTTGTGATCGCGCGACAGTGTCCAACCCTCCAGTCTCCTGCACAGCAAGTCACGTATGAGTTCATAATGATAAAATATCACAGTTCGTAGTTTACTCTTGGAACAGCACGAGCCTTGGCCAAAAACAATGCTGGCACCAAGTCAACACAAAGAACACAATTCAGATGCGGCACTTACTGGTAAACAGTCAGAATCTGGGACTTTGGTTCCAGTGAAAAAAAATCTAGTTCTTCACCGATCACCACCATCTTCAGTCCCCACCAAAGTGACTGGTTGTTAGGGTGACTGGTTGTTCGATACCACAGTTCATCATTGCCCCAGCCAACTCCCCAGCCAACTGATGACTGGTGCCATGGCAGAGTAAGTAAGTACAACGTACATTAATATAGCACAAGTTACTAACTTCCCATGTCTTCCAAAGAACAGGTACGGTTATTACGAAGATGGGCGCATGTCTTTGGGCAGATAAACCATCCTAGTACATAACCAACCAAGAAGGTCAACCAAGCTTTCCACCCGTCCAGAATATCCAGATTGAGTACCAGTCCGTCTGGCTGGGGTTAAAGCAAGACAAGTAACACCATGTGATCTCGTATGTCAGGTGATGCTTTGCAGCTTTGAGACGGGTTTGCATAAACAGATGTACACAGTGTTTGGCCTTCCGGCTATCGTTAAAGTTAAGTTGTTAAAAAGTCTATAACTTTGTCGTTTTTCACCGAAATCACATTTCGCTTGGCAGTTGCATGTAGAACGCTTTCGTAAATGCAGATGTAAAATTTCAACTTAAAATTTCAAAGAATTCCCGAGAAGAAAGTGAAAACCTTTAAGTAGCTACTTTTTTGCCGCACCCTATAGATACCTGTGCTGTTGCAGCACTGGTAGCGGCAGACAGTGACTCTTGTAGTTTGACCAGATGCTGCTGCATTGTGAGCAGTCTCTGTCGTTCTGCACTCAGCTCCGCTAGCTCATCTCTCTGTCTCCGAATCTTATTCTCATATTCTGCCTCATCCCTATCAACACAAAAAAGTAACGTAAGTAAGATAGCTTGAAGATGAAAATTACCAGCTAGCATCAATGAAACAACATATACCAGACACACTATAAACGAGACACTTTGAGACATCAATTGTTGCTCACCAGTCTCTGAAGTGGTCAGGTCCCACTGCCAAAAACTCTTTGGACATCTAGCTCATACAGCCGGAGAGGAAAATCACAACTGCATTATAGCTGCCACACTCCAACCCCCAGTTGACCGGAGAAGACCGTCTGGACGTCCAAGAACAACATGGCTGAGAACAGTTGATGAAGACGTCCAGTCCCAGAACTTTGAAGTTCACACTGCCCGGAAAAAAGCCAAGGATAGGGACATACGGCACCAAGTCATCAGTACGGCAATGCTCTGACAGGAGTTCGCCGTCAAGAACATTGATGCACCACGATCTCAGCAAACGGACAAAAAATGTCTTTAGCAGCCGTGTGCCTGTTTACATCCCAGCTTTCACGGCACTCGATGTGCTAACGCCCACAAAAATCGCCAGGCTGAGCTGACCTAAGTGGCTGGTTGCATACCACCCGCTGACAGTCACCATCCAAGTACTAACTGAGCCCAGCGTTGATTAACTTCGTTGATGCGAACCAGCGACGTTACCAAATTAGCCTAACTGCCACTGTAATCACAATAGTTAAATGTGCCACCTCTTTATAACAGTAGTAGCATGCAGACTCTGTTGCTGAATCTAGTTCCATCAGAGCATCAAGCACCTTGTTAAACTAACACCACTAGCTCCTACTTACTCATTTACTTACTGAATACGTTGACACTTAAATCTAGAGCTACGGTCAGCTATGCCATAGTGACAACTGGGTTGTTGTTTGTAAGTTTATCAGTACAGTCTAGTTGCCATGGTCGATCATCATGAAATCATCAAGAGATATGGAGTGGCATTTGGTTGAATTCTTGATCTGCAACATTTTTGGACTTTAATCAATAAGAGCCGTCAATTAAATCTAGACCTCTTCATCACAGCAGTAGCAGTGGTAGCAGTAGCAGCACCATCAACAGACTCCGTAGCTGACACGACTGAATCCAGTTCCATCAGAGCATCAAGACCAGCGCCTTGCTGAACCCGAAGCACTAGTTCCTGCAGTCTCTGTAGCTTCTCCTTAGCTGCCATCAGCTCCCTGTAAACCGTCAACAAACAGTCAATGAGCCGTAACGACATGTACAGAGGTTAAACATTGTTAAACGTTGTGATAGCTCTTTACAGGAATCCATCACAGAGCTACAGAGCGTCACCTGCCATATGGGATCACACAGTGTTACCTACCACCCGACACAGGCGAACGTGCCTCACATTAATCCCAGCTGGTATTTGATTTACGTACCCTGAAGGGATGGAAGGCTGAGTTGACCCAGGTAGCTAGTTACATACCAAGATCGTTTACCTGCCCGTAGGCAGTCACCCATAGCAGTACTAACCTGGCCCAGCGTACAGTAACTTCGTTGATCAAATGAAATGCGTTACCGCTATGCCACACCACCAAAGATGACTGATGAGTGATAAAGGCACATACAGAGCGTCATAACTGAACTGACATGGTTCAGTTTTGACAAACTGATCAATGGGCAAGCAGTAATGCAATATGCATACATAATGATAACAAACATCTTGGTAAAATTGAAAAAAAAACAGTTCAGACCAACACTGCAGTGAATGGTCTGTATGCACTAGACTATGTGGGTATAGCATAGTTCTACTGCATTCATCGCAATGTTGGTCTGAAGCGTTTTTTCACTTACCTAAATTTTTGTTATCATCATTAGATTTTGCTAACATTAATATTTCACAAGGAAGTGTAGAAACGCATTTACAGTGTGGTGGGATATATAATAATCACATTATTGCAAATTGTCCGCAAAGTGTGCCAGTGAAAGAATTTTGAAAATCGGTCAATAATTGGCAAAGATATGGACAAAAGTAAAGTGGCACATTTTTTACGGCCCACGGTGTAGTTATAAAAACAGCCTGTCTCATAAACATGCATAAACATGAAAATTAATCATTAAGAACATACCAATACTGAATCTATTCAGAAACAGTCAAACAATTAATTAATTAATTACCGAAAACAGAAAATGCTGAAACATTTGGGAACGAAATATGGCACAAAGCCTAGTCCATAAATAACTCTCAACATTTCCAAGCTACCATAACCTGTCCTTGTTAATCATGGCTAATAAATTACGAAATAAAATGTCATAAAGTCGAAGACACATACTCGACTTTCTGCTGAACTTCGGCTTGGTCAGGCTGAGAAGAAGTGTTATAGTCAGCCATACTGTCCGATTCCGAGCCATCCGGCTGCATCAGCCTACAAAATATAATGAACAGAATATTAAATTCAATGCCTCAAATGCCGAACAGAGGTTATGTTGTTAGGTCTGTCGGTCTGTTTGCATGTCATCTGCAAAATTATTTTTTAAAATACCGACTATTTCGCTAAACGTTTTCATTAATAGTATAAAATAGCTAACATGATTGTATTTGCATTTTTTAATAAAAGTGATCTGCAACATAAAAAAACATGCTTCATCCTTCCAAAAACCTTTTATCATAATAAATCTATTATTCTTGAGCAATTTCGCAGACACTAAGACAAATAGAAACACATAAAAGCACAATCCCTTTACTTCAAAAAAGAAAAAATATTATACTGACAATATGACAACTTATATAATGCCATATCATAGTAAAAATGTTTGGTAGTTATAAAACAATATGAATCCAAATTGGGCACACACCGGTAGTTCTTAGGTGGGCGTGGTCTGGGCGGTGGTGCGGGTGATGGAGGAACAGAAGATTCATCCTCCGCCTCATCCACAATTCCACCACCAGCCACATCACGAACCCTTGATCCACTTCCACCCAGAGATTCCTTAGATCTGCTATGTGGCGGGCTCTGTGATTGGACACCGCTAGCCTCAGCTGTTGCTGCTGCTTGGGATGTGATTGGTCGAGATAAGGCAGCCCCAGGCTCTGAAGGGGAGAGTATCTGCATCTCAGTGTATGCTGCCTCCAGCTGTTTCAACTGAGTAAGCTTCATCCGCATCTCATTCAGTTGTCTGCACCACACAGACAACTACATTACACCACTGAAACACCAAGCTATGCTAAGTTTCTTTTACACAATTTATTATTACAAAAGTAGTAACTAGAAAGTGCTCATGAGAATGCACATATTGGCCAAGTGAAGTAATTTAATTATCATTACTACTACTAATACTACTAACTAACTACTACGCAAAGATCTCGAAGATATCTCTTGTACAAGCCAGTTATACCCAATTTTGTCTCAAATTTTGTTGCCATGGCAACAAGAATCGGTTAAGGGCAAATACAAAGAAAGAGGAGGGAAAAGGGGAGAGCCACTTCGTGACAGGGGAAAGGGAAGCAAAAGTAATAACAGCATGTGTTGCTGATTGCGCTGTAGAATATGACGTCATTGCATTATGAGTCATTATGTGCATGGACAGACGGACAGACAGAAAAAGCGATTACTTAATCTCCATCAACATTCACTACGTTCACCTTGGCGGAGATAAAAATTAACAAAACACTTTCAAGTTAAAAAAAATCTGAAAAAGCTTCCACTTTCTATTTTCTATCTACCAATAATATATCTCAGAATACAATGGCATGAATAAAATCAAATAATACATCTACTTATATAAAGTGCATGAAACTGTACGTAAGTAACAAAAACATGTATGTGAAAAACTGTGAAGGTAACTACAGATTATTGAAGAAATGTAGTCTATTGTTCATAATATTCATGACTAACTCATTGCTGGATCAAGACCTAAAAGTTGAGATAAGCACAACACCAACAGGCACAAAAATGATGACTCAAGTTTGCCCAGGTAGTGCCAATAATTTTCCAAAAATAAAAATATGACTCCAAATATACGAATTTTAAAAGAAATGAGAGCAAAATTATAATTCCGAACACCCACAAGCTTCTTTGTCCAAAATTTTTAGAGCTTTGTGCCAGAAAATTGCAACTTCCTGGCCCCTCCCCCAGCATATTTCAACTCACAATGTCACTGGTAACTGTGAAAAACAGGCAGTAGAAAACAATCGTACAAAACCAGCTGAATGCAGTTAAACTCAACGACAAGTACTTCACGGCCAACAGAGAATAAGACCAACTTGTATTTATGCTTGATCTCCATCATCTTAAGCATTCGCTCGGCCTCATGTGCAGTCCGGCCGGCCAGTGACGTTGCTCTTTGGCTGTCATTCAGACGCTGACCATCGGAACTCTCCGATCCAACCTCAGTATCATCTTCCACGTCTACTGCATCACAGACAAACCCGTTGACAATAATCAAACCAATTCATCAGAAAGTGGCAGAAATGTGAACAAAAAGTGTTCTGTGCGTTATGTTGACTAAGTACCCATACCACATTGGATAAAAAAGTAATATTTCATTGGTTCCGTTTCCCCCCATGTAGCACAGAAACAGACATTGTGTAAGGTGGGAATTTGGACCATCTTTGATGGCCTGTTGTTTCAAAAATATCTGTAGCAGAAATTATTATAGTCTGATAATCCTTCTTGAAGTTACAATCGAAAATGTTCGGGATGTTTTTTGGGATACAACTTTGCAAATGTAACCAAAAAACACAAATTCTGGGCCCAGATCAAAAAAAAATCTAATCTAAACCATTCCAGGCATTAACTTCCACCCACACATAAACAACAGTACATAAGCAACACAAAAACCTAAATAACAATGAGAGCCACACATAGTACCAGTGGAGATTTGCGATCTATGACTGCCCTTCTAGTGTAAATCTAAAACAAATAAAATGCCCGGTGGTCTCAGTATATTCAGTAGCAAGCAGCATACAACTACAGACCATTGTTCTGTATTTCTCGTTCAATCTTGAGCGCCTGCAGCTCATCCAGTAGCCGATCCATGTGCTGTTTCTTCTGCTGTAGTTCATGCAGTTTGTTCTCAAGACGACGCTGGTCCTGGGCCGACACTCCCGACATTGTTGACTCCGTCACTGCACTTGTCACGTCATCGTCTTCCGCCTCCGTCGTCGTCTTACGCACCGACATATGCCAGCCAATCAGTAGCCGATTTTATGATTCTTTACTGCATACGACTAGTCTGCCCTGGCAGTCGTTTACACTTTGGTTTTCTACCCTAGAAAAGTAGTGCTCAGGGTTTTAAAAAATAATAATAAGAGCAGACATGTGTTTAGCATTGGCATGAAAAAGTACTTAGAATTTCAAACATGCTCGATGGAGTTATTACTTCACTATGTCTCTCTCTCTCTCTGTAGGAAATTTGCAATAAGCAAATTACAAAAAAGTCGCAATTGCTTTCTCCAGGAGAGTGATTTTTGTACACCGTCAGACGTTGCTGCAGCTACATGTGACACACAGTTTTCATCCCACAATAAAAACTGTCAACAGTTATCCCTGCCACTTCAAGCAATAACAAACACGAAAGCCTAGGTAATGCAAAGGGAAATGCACGACAGTGGTGCATGTTTGAAAGCCCACTGCAAACAAATCTAAGCTCATCGATCCCAGCAACTGACAGTGGGTACTATGCACTCAGGTACGCCAGATGCTGCCACTATCTCGTGTGGATGCTGCCATTTGAATGGCCGAATGCGAGTATTTTGAAGGGAGTACCCAAAAATGATGCCCCCGTACAGAGAATTCCTTGAACGCAAGGGAGCAAAATTTAAACTAGTGAAAACTACGATTAATGCTAAAAGTTTCATATGCAGGCTGTCCCATTCTATCTCTAATGATATCGGCACAATTCGCTCTTGAAATGTGTCACGCAGCCCAAAATCTCCAAAAAATCCATTAAAACTCCTATTTTGGTGTTCAAGGTCATGGTGCCAATCAAAAACCAGTGTAGGACTTCCTATTACTGATTAATAGTAACCTAGGCCCTATCTTGCACTGTTTCTCAGATACAGTGACTTATTGACTGAAAATCACAAATTTTTCCCATCCCCTCTCATTTTGCATCTTAGCTGGGGGTGACCCCTTCCAAATTTATGAAAAAGCTTTATGGATCCTGTTTCCCGAAACCAGAATCTTCCAGGCAGCCAACCATGAAGATTTGGTGTTCCTAGCTTGCACTGTTTTTGACTGATCCACCCATGTGACAGACGAACGAACAGACAGACAGAATTGCGATGGCTAAGACGCGCTACAGCAGTAGCTGCTTTCGCGCATAATCATCAGCACCAAACATAATACCTCTGTAGCTGTGCCAGCACTAGCTGCAGCAGCTGCATTGGGTGATCCATCAGCCAATCTCTGGTCAGCTCTAATAACAGGCTGGATGATATCTCGTCTGTCGTCAAGACGACGCTCCGAATCACTCTGGAGTTGTAGCAGTGACGCCTGGCGATCCTGCAGCTGCCGCAACTACAACAACACATATTTGTTTGTTCAACTGTGCTATACTGCCTGAATCATTTAATGTCCGGTCAATGCCAAAAAATAAGTTTTGAGAATTTTTGCTGCAATACTTTTTGCAGGCCAGAAACACTTCCTATCATATGACAAAGTTTATCAAAGACTAAAAAAGATGACAATTGTTGCAGTACTTCTTGTCAGAGAAAACATATCAAACGTAACATAATTATTAACGAATTATGTACATAATTATAAAGACCTGTTTCTGCTGCTGGTGCATTCTTTCCAGCAGTTTCAGCCGTTCCGACACCACATCCGAATCAGAAGCAGTTTGCATCTCATTATTCTATGAAAAAGAAACAAAAAAAATCTGCATACTTGCAACAAAGTTTAAAAAAACAGAAATGTAACGAACAGGATATAAAACAACAAACAAAGCAAGACCAACTGCAGGCCTAAACTTTAACCAACTGACATTCAAAACCTGTTAAAAATTCCAATATAATCAAGAAAGGAAAATAGATTGTACAGCAAACTTGTAAATAAAATTTCATCATGACCTAAGCACAAGCAAAAAACATTGCTACAGTAAGCAAGTAAGTAAATAAGTTAAGACAGCTTAGAAGGTACAGTTTAACAGTTAGCCACAATGTGCCACTGTATCCTCTAGATATGGTGATGGCACAGCGTAGCAATAACAAAGTCATTGAGTTGAATCAACAAAATTACTCTACGGTGAGCCCAGATAGGACTTGGTTAGGCAGATAATCCATCTCAGTATGAAGCCAACCAGCTAGGCTGACTCAGCCTCCTACCCTCCACGGAATGGTAAAATAAGTATCAGCCTTAAAGCTGAGCGGTAATAAATGGCAATGGTGAGTGTAGCACCACAGCTACCAATTTAAGCAGATCTAAGACTCAGGCCGATTGGCCAGGTCTAAAGATCGGCAGGCAAATGGCGCTGATGTGCACTGGCCAAATGAACTCACAGTGGCAGTTCACTGCTACAGTGACAGCATCATAAAAAAATGCTGTGGCTGTTACTATTACTACTGTATGTTTAGGATTCTATTGCCTTTTCACCTCATCAGTGGCATCTTCAGTAGTGTACGAGTGATCATGCTCTGTCACAGTATCTGCCTCCGAATCATTCACGGTACCATCACCAGTAACTTCGTCATCATCGTCACCTCTCTAAATCCACACACGTTCATAATGGCAACGATAGACTACACAGTGAAAAAGATAGCTCGCAGAGCAACTGACTTGCGAAAAAAGCAGCCTGCCTCAAATATTTAGCCTGGGTGGCACAATCCTAAAAACATGGAATCCCACATAGCTAAAAGCTAATGCTACACACAATGCCTATTTCAACTGCTATTTTCCATGTTTCTTTTGGCCTGCTGACCAAAGACTTCTAACCGGAGACCATTAAGAACATAAACACTAGTTGCATCTTTCTGATATAAAAAATTAACACTAATGTGCACATACACTCACTAACTAACCTCTCTCTACTGGACCTAACAGTAGTTTGTATTAATAAGACCACTTTAAAAATCTTGCGAGATCAACCAATTCCATCAATCAATTTCTCCACATTCACTTGGATATCACTGCATAATAATAATAATAACTAGAAGGCACCCATGAGACTGTACATCTCCACCAAGTAAAGCGATTTAAACATTACTGTTACTACTACTATACCTACAAATACAGCAACACCTACAACTACACGATATAAAACAAGGAAAGGGGAGGGAGGAAAAGAAAGAGTCGCTTCGCAGAGGGAGGGAAAAGTAATAACCGGCGTTGCTGCTTGCACTGTTGGTGCAATGATGTCATTGCAATTATGAGTCATCATGTACGCAAAAAAACGAACGAAAGATGGAAAAATGAACAGAATGACCAATCTCTTTTTCTCCTCCAACGTTCACTACGTTCGCTTGGCAAAGATAGTAATAATAAACTAATTTGTACAGCGCCAGTGTGTCGACTGACTTCAGAGGTGCACGCTACACTGGCATTAAAAAAGCATTGGCAGTTGATGTACAGGGTTTATAAAATACACAACCAATAGCATTAATGGCAAGTATGAAATTGCTTAAGCCCAAATTCTATTACGCTAACTCTCACCGAAACTTCCCCATGGGGAAAGGCGTGGACACAAATCATGAAAGTCGCAGACATAAATGGTGACAAATCATGAAACCATGAAGTTTTTATGAAAGTCGCCAACACAAATCACTCAAGTCGCGGACACAAACCATCTTGACATGTCAGGATGTTTGCGACAAAGTCCGTGACAAGTCTGTTTGTGTTGCTCTAATGGAATTTAACCCGTTACAATGCACGGGAAAGTCCGCGACAAAGTCGCGGACTTGCCACAGACACAAATCATGAAAGTCGGCGACGTGATTTGTGTTGTAGACTTTCATGATTCGTGTCTGGGACTTTGTCGCAAAGTTGGCATAATGGAATTTGGGCTTAAACAAACACTTATAAAACAAGCTAGCAATAAGAAATAAGTGTATTTACAAGAGTGCGATGCAGCAGTTTCAAGAAATCGTTTTCTTCGCGATTCAACTGTTCCAGCATTGATGTCAGTTGCTGGCGTTGTGACACGCTTCTCTGTAAACACACCAAAGCCATGTACATTACAATATCACGAAAGTTAGCAAATTTTCTCCTAAGCCACAGAGCCTGTAGGTCAGCAATATACAGATAGTGACTGGCATCAAGGTCAACATTAAAAATTTTATATGTTGCCCTCAATCTTTGATCTCAGGCAACATTTTACTTTTTGTTTTGCCATACCTCAAAAACAAAACAAAAAATTTAAATAAAAATCATTTGAATGAAAAACTGTGACAACTTCAATGTTGCCCGGTCAACAGTACGCACGCACTGTTAACTGGTCAACAGTGTGTATTTGTACATGCTTTCGTGCATCTTGTGAGCATTAGCTTAAATTTCTTGTACCTATAGCAAACTCAAAAGTCACTTCTATTTTAGACTTTACTGAAAGTACAGAAACCAAAAAGTTAGGCAGAGTTAGAACAAGTGGCAGCAAATTAGAGACCTGCGCGGGAACGCACAGTTGTTCCCATT
>Ga0209454_1003265_pt1 | contig 11508 bp, 7 predicted proteins | sample WorMetHERISLAND1_2_FD_187400 | JGI IMG/M metagenome (GOLD analysis project Ga0209454, IMG submission 187400) | Marine gutless worms symbiont microbial communities from Max Planck institute for Marine Microbiology, Germany - Olavius geniculatus... | ecosystem: Host-associated > Annelida >...
GCCTATAAGGGGGGTCTGGAGGCTCCGCCCCCAGACCCCCCTTATAGGCTCGCGCTCCGCGCGCTCGCCATGCCCTCCTTGATTGCGACCCGCCAGCTGGTGGAAAATTGACTAAGTGGCCCGCGGTGTCAAAAAGGTTGGACAGCACTGCTCTAAGCTATTAGAAATATATGAATCTTGATCGAAACTGTATAGGCCTACTATAGCGTGCAATAAAGTGCAGAACAGCGCATCAATGCTTTACTACTGTATGATCCCATTATCTTCTTCGCATTACCGCTGGTACTCATTGCGCCTATCCGCGGAGGGATGGCAGGCTGAGTTGACCTGCCAGTGGTTTGTTTACGTCCATATACTGCATGTCTCAAGAAAAAACGTGCCACTTTTATTTTTTAAAATAATTCTGTGAAACACTGGCCGATTTGGATAATTTTTGGCGCACAACACTTCTTAGAAACTTGCAGATGACTGTAGTTTTGCTCATCTCACCTGAATACTGTTGCTACACTACCTTGTGAAACGCTGAAGTAGTAGTTTGGCTGTTTACAGCAATGTATTCATACTGGATAGTGGCACGTTTTTGAGACACGGTGTATTATGCCGTGGTGAGCGAAATTTCATGAATGAAACGCTTTGTTATATTTTGAGATATCTCTGTTAAATAGTTAAATGCTGTAGTTGTTCATAGGTAACCCATCTCAGAGCTATGGAGCGTCATCCGCCGAATGGTATCACCTGCCACCCGACACAGCTGAACGTGCCCCGCCTTAACCCTAGCCAGATAGGCCGGTACTCGATTTATCTACCCCAGAAGGATGGAAGGCTAAGTTGACCTAGGCGGCTGATTATATACCGAGATGGTTTACCTGCTTGCCTGCAGTCACTCATCCAAGTACCAACCCGGGTCAGCGTAAAGCAACTTCATTGATCCGACCTTTTTCCAGTTTTCCCTGACCTGTAGGAACCCTGGAAATGTTGTGTAGAAAGCGGTGTCGTTGATCTGGGACATAGTGCAGAGCGTACAGCGGCGTGCTGGGGCCCCGCTTCCACAGCGTTCTGTGACTGCGTCTAGTGCCAGTGCCAGTCGCAGAGAACTGACCTACTCCGTCACTGACGAGTTGCAGCCGGACAGTCGTCGGCAGCTTACGTCGTCTGACGGTTCAGGTCTTAGATGTCAAGAATGTTTGTACAATGCATAAATGTTTATAGACACTTTTTTCGTGTTTTTTTTCCATTTCGGTATGCATTTTTGTTGTTAAAAATGTGAAATACAAAATTGAACATGATTATGCACTGCAGTTCTTGTCTGCAAATTGCGTTGGGCTTTTATTCCTTTTATTTCTTCAGTGTGTATCATTTAGTAGTTTAACAACATGTTGCTGCCTTCATTATAGTACAGTATGTCAGTATTTTGATTCTTACAGTCTGACACAGACTGTAACACCAATAATCCGACTGTGATCTCTGATGTCGATTTGCAGTTGAACGCTTATGTTTTATGCACATTTTTAAGTACTTTTTTTATTGATAAGTTAATGTTCCCAAGTTTTGTGATTCAGGTGATGCAGCGCCGGCTGGCTGCAAACAACAAGATACTGCAGCATCAGCAACAGCTTCAGAGAACGTTGTATCCGCTGGCGGTGAAGGTGAGGTGTAAACAGAGGTATCTATCCCTGGGCAGCGAGTGCACCCACGCTCCCAATAGGCCCTGTTTGTAGTGGGAGGGAAGAGAGGGGGTCACTACGATATTTACAGGGCCCACGCAGCGTTAAGACAAATACAGAAGATAGCAGTATTCCATCCGTTTTCAGCCGACCATACTCGAGTAACGGTCAAGCTATTGGCTGTCTTGAAGCCAGCTTTTAGAGCCAGCTCTAAGAGCCAGCTTTCTCGTATACACGGGGTATAAGTCACTATAGTCGCTGGCTATAATGAGTTGTTCATAAAAAGTAGGTTAGGCCTAAGCCAGCGTAATTTTTATCATTTATTTATAATCGTTACTTCGCTAGATCGAAGTTAGTCGATCTTCAAAATTAACTCACTAGTCAGATCAAATCCGAGGTAAACTTGACGAACAGTTGTTATTATTTTTTAAATAGAAAATTTGAACATTAACTCGTCAGTAAAATCTTAATGTGTCATGTGTCATAATTTTATAACACTGACGCCCCCATGCACGGTTGTCGTCCGTCTATCTGTCTGTAACTTATGTACCTTGGCTAACAAGTAGGTCTTGGAAAAAACTTTTTGCACCAATAATTAGGCACGTATGTTAAACTAGGGCATGCAAAATTTTAGCGATCTACTGCAAGGGGAACATTCTAGAATTGAGGGTTTAATGGAGGGGGTAGAAAAATGTGCATTTTCAACGGTAAACTAGCTATATCTTGGAAATGGCGAGAGAGGGCCAAGGTTGCTATTAATCACTATTCACTAATAGGAAGTAGCATACGCTGTTACAGATAAAATGAAAATCATCGACCTTGGATGACCTTGAAGGTCACTGACAACCAGTACGGTTGGCTATCCTAGAAACAGCTGGGTTTCTTGTTAAATTTACAGTTTGACAGTTTGTTACACTTCAAGCTGCAAAATTTACTTTAAAAAAGGAAACGCAGATTTGCCCCCTGGATCTTGCTGGGGATTACAGGCCACCAGATCCCTGATTGCATCCAGAAGCGTCGATCTGTTCTCACAGTCAGGGAAGAGCACAAAGGAGTAAAGGAGCTTGATTCAAGACCTTGAAAAACGAAAAACTACAATAACAGTAGGCCTACAGTGAAAACGCGCAGATTTTATAACTCTTATTCCATCTTCCATGAAACGTTTTCGATAAATTAAGCTTATATTTTGTTTTCGTCTTTTCCAGCCATTGCCAAGTTGAGTAACGACGTGCGTTCAATTTACTATAGAGTATACTAGTATTCTGCGTTAGATCTTAATGCCTTCGTTCGTATACCAAGCATTGCTGCTTTTATATTTGCTATGTTCTGTGGCCATTGTAGCATCGTTGTGAGTCAAAAAGTAGGTGAGGCAGGAAGTTGCAATCTTCCAACAGACACTGCAAATTTCCAACACAGGAGATAAGACCTATGGGTGCTAAGAATTTTAATTTTTCCCCCAAAATGGGGTTTTCAGTCTCAGCATTTTTGGATGAAAATTTTCTCTGACAAGGAGATGTTGTGACTTTTTTTAGCAACCGAAAATTTTTGATTGGTCAATTGCCCCCCCTTCCCTTTGTCCTTGCTTCCCTGCCCCGACGCCAGTCAGCCATTGCAGGCTGTTGGTGAATAAACCACACTGGTGTGTATTTGCGTGTCTGTGCCAGGTGGATCGCAAGACATGGAAAGAGGCACTGCCAAGCACCAGCAGTCAGCTAACAATGGAATGAATCCACGTGAAGCCAACGAAGCACCGGCTGCAGCCAAGTCGACTACTCCGTCGTCGGGAAAGAAGAAAAATACAGCAAAAAGTGTGCAAATGCAGCAGGCCGTTGCTGCCGATAACACAACCACGACGACATCATCTCCAGCTAGAATGGAGAAAGCATCGGTCAGCATTGGCAACGACGAGTCGATTGCTACCACTCCAGACATTGTGGAGGAGAAAGTCCCTGTTCAGCCAGCGACTACGTCTGAGCTGATCTGATGCACTAAGTATTGATGATGTATAAACTGAAGCGTCTGAAATTTTTGTTAACAGTTTTGACGATTTATGCGCACATGACGTCGGACTGGCGAGGATTCCATTTTCAGTGCATTTGTTAAGTTCAGTAAGAAAAGCGATATTTTGCGCACTGCTTCATTTTGATTGACGTTTTCTGTTTGTTCTCACTGACAGGGTTAGTTGATGTTCGTTTGATATTGAGAACTTTTCGTGCTTATGTTAAAAGCTGTCACGTGCATGTGTAATGAGGGATGGTGACTTCAGAGTACAAAAAAAATTCCTATGCTACCAGTTGCCACCTGTCCCCGTCTGTAGAAAATATTTGGATCCCTCAAAAATATTGCTGCAATATTTTGTTTGCTTTCAAACAAAACTGTTTGTATGTAGGCCGCCCTAGTTTGTTATGCTGCAGTATTTCTTTTACTGCGCAGTGTGCCACTTTGTTCTTTTATCAGCTGTTGTGTAACATTACCCGGAATGGCATGAAATAAAGAATAATATTTCTTCCATTTCTTCTTTTTCGCCAGACTGCAACTGAAACCACAGGAATTTTTGGCTTAAATTGTGTTGTTTGCAGATCCATTTGAGTTCAGCATTCTCGTAGCTGTTTCCATTATGTTCGTGATTCAGGGTAACTGATTTGCAGTAATAAAGTATTACTGTGTGTGGTTCATTTGCTATATTTGATGGCATGTTTGATGTCTTTGTCCTGTTCATGTGCATACCCTGTCCTTGCTCTGATATTAATGCAAAAGGCATTAAAATATGCATTAACTATACAGCTACAGTTAGAAACCTCGTGTGGGTAATATCTTCAATCTTTCATTCTATGCTTAATATACCATTTTGGTAAATATTTTCCACTATGAACCATCATTTGGCTGACTAAACTAATTGCATGTGTCATAATCATACAGGCTTGTCCGTCTTTATTTTTTTTATTTGGCAATTTTCCATTAGTTTCCATGACGCAGCAAAAATCGAGAACTCCTGGCATAGATATATTACGTAAATTTGAAAAAAAATTGAAATTTTCAATCTGTACTAAACACTAACTTGTAAGCAGGCTATGCATAGGCTTTTAATTGCAATTTAATTCGCGTCATCACATTACAGAGCAACCTTCAACACAACACAAAGAACCACTAGCTTTAGCACTCTTAAGTCGATGCACAATCAAAAATAACGTCAAACACGAACACTATTATGCTGTTATGTACAGCAGTACAAGAGCATGGGCACCTGCTGACAGTTATCAAGAATTAGAACACACATCCTAACCTTGGCTGCCTTAAGTAAAGATTAAAAACAAACAGGCTGCACAGTGAGCAAAAAACTTTTTCGTGATTTTTCTGTTTTATAATTTGATAAGAGTGAATTTTTAGTGGGTTTAACGTCCCCACCTGACACAGTATAGGTCATTTCGGCGACGGCCTTTCCAGGCAAATGCACACAACACAATAATGGAACAGTAAGTTTAACCTTTACACATAAAGCACGGAAACGAGCAAAACCTAAAACTGTAAGAACTCACCATTATAGTTGTGCATAATTTGATATGAATTTCACTGAAGGTAAACAAACTGCTGCTTGGCCAACTAGTAACATTTCGTGTAATTAGACTTGCCAATCTAGTGAGCAAAACTACTAGTTATGATTAACTGTGAACAAAAATTTGACCACGGTCACTGCCACTGTCTAAGCCACTGACCTTTACTGCAGTTCCATGGATAGCTATTGCACCTATGTACCATAACTCGGTCAAATAAAGCACAGCAAACTTACTAATTTTGGCCTTTCCAGGGGACAGCCCCTCCTCCTACACATGCCTACAGGCACCCATGTATACAAGCACTTGGTTTAGCACACACTACTACGTTTGCAAGCAAATTTCATTTCAGACAAAAACACACAACACGTGCATACCTTAAACACAACAAGCCTAGATATCGGAATATAATATTTACATTACACACAAGTATGAGGGGCATTCAATAACCTCCAGGACTATGTCCTTAATACAACAACAGTAAATCGCACATTTCTGACAGTTGTGTTACTTTTCAGCATATTCTCCCTGCAGTTCACTGCAATGTTCCCATTGTTCTACAAGTCGGCTGGAACCTGCAGCGTCAAGTTTTTTACTGGCACCTGTAGAAATTTCCAGACAAAATGCTGTAGAAGATCATCGTTTTTAAACTTAACATCTCTAAGTGATTCGCTCTGAGGTCCAAACAGATGAAAATTACTTGGAGCTAAATATGCACTGTATGGCAAATGCTGTAGCAGTTCCCAGCCCATCTTTTCAATTTTCTTAACTGTCCAATGGGCCAATTGCATGGTGGGACACTGCCATTTTAAAGAATGACACCTTTCTCCAGCAAACCTGGTCAACTGCTGCAAATTGCTGGTTGTAATCAATCAGACAATAAGTAAGTAAGTAAGCAAGTAAGATGACTTAGGGGCGCAATTTAACAGTTAGCCACAATGCCTGGTAATACTGTTCATTCACAGTATGTCTTTCAAGCAAAAAAGTCCGCAAGAACAACTCTAAGTAAACCAAAAAATGCTTTGTCTGCAGCTGGTCGATTCTGCCATATGCAGTGGTCCAACACTGGCATCATCACTAACTGACTAATGATCACTGCAAAAGTGGGCAAACTATTCAAATACTTTCAAACGTGACAAAGTGTCGCTGCTAATTACTACAAATAATCTACAATAAATTTCAGCACTTTGTACACCTTCTGCGACTAGAAAATTTTATGATTATTCACTAATCTAATTCTCTAAACAAACGTCAACGCCCATCATTTATATCTTAATAATAATGGATGTCATAAATGAAACCATGGTAAGTGACGTACAATAGTGGCAGTACAACTTCATGATAGTTTTGGTTTTCAGCTGTCACTGTGTGCTTACTCAGAAGAACAGTCCTGGAACTTATTGAACACCCCTCGTATTTACAGAATTCTTTGGTTTCGAGCATTGCACTTGGATCTGGTTTTGTAATGTAACTATTCCACCATATCTACTGCATATGCTCTAGTCTGTATAGCCACAGTAAAGTAGACACAGCAAGGACTGGGTTGTGCTACTGCTCGTGTGAACATCAGTTAAAGAAACGAGGACAATGAAAAAAATTCCCCTGGGATAAATGTGATATCTGTTAAACATATAATAGTTTACTACCATTACTTTTCTTTTTTATCTAACAAGACAGTTTTTTTCCAGAAAAACTGCAAGTACCAAAAAGTGAAAATACAAGAATAATGTCTGGAACAGGACTTTCTGCAGGCAGAATGCTTTTACTGCAACATTTGGCAGTATACACAATGTGCATCAGTCATAAAAAGAACCTGGAAACGTCATGGAAATATCAGAGAAAACTAGAAGGTGCTCGTAAGAATGCATATCTCTGCCAATGTGGAAGTTTTCACAGGAGGGCGCCACCATTACTGCCGGTTGTGTGTCACGTACACAGACACACAGACAGACACACGGACAGAATGACTAATCTCATAATTACCTCCAATTCACTTTGTTTCATTGGCAAGATAATTATCAGTGAAAGCCACTTATTATTTCACGTTTGGGGCAACACTGATGCATAGTGGTTTGGTAGTAGTCAGAGCTCTTTTTGCAGTGCGCTGCAACACTGCATAATTATACTGTGAGTGACATTTCATCACTTAATTTTATGGCACTGCTAGTGTGGACAGAGTGGATAACTCTAACACTGAGATACGTGGGATTACATGCTGTAAAGACTCGAGGAGATGTTGGGCACTTTAACAGTGCCTGGAAGAGTGGCCACCCCAAACTTTTATGTAACTGTCACATAGCACTAATATGAACAACCGGACTTGCCGGCTTACACGCATGTATATGATTGTCAAGGATGACCCAACACCCAGAGATGACGAATCCAAAATCACTCAAGAGCTCACATCGACAGGGTACTTAAATTAGCAATGAATCCATGTGCATTATAATAAGCATCTGTTTACAGAAAAATGTACGTCTGTGACATTACACGTGTTCAGTAGTCTACAAAATCCTAGAACTGCCTGCCTGTCTATACAATGCCAATCTGATCCTCTCCTTGTGCATGAAAAGTTGCAGTTTATTACTAACAATGCACTGCACTGAAGTGTACTGCAATATGTTAACTGCTTCAAACTGCAAAAACATGGCGAGGCATACAAATATGCAGCGAATGGTGCAGTGACATATGGTGTCTAATTCACACTGCAGCATTACAGCTAGTTGTATGCATGTGCTGACAAGTGCTGGGCAAACCTAGTCAAAAAAATTCCCGTGCTTCTGGCTGCCATGCTTCCCTTAAATATCCTCATCTCCACAAAAATTATTGGACCTTCAAAAATACTGGTGGTTTTCTGTTTGCTTTCATTTTTACAGTTTCACTGAAACTGTTTGAATCTAGTCTGCTATGCTGCCATCTGCCATATGTTCCTTTCAGTCCTCCTACACTGCGTGACTTTGTTTTTACGAATTGCTGAAAATGAAAATTTAACAAAAAAAAGCTATTCCCCACTCTCAACCACTACTTTGTTGCCAGGCAGCAATGAGCAGCAGAGGAATTTTTTTAAAGTCCTGACTAATAACTCATACAGTGAACATGAAGTGGCTGACAGTCAAACGAAACCACAGACACCATAGGGCTGTATACAGCAGACTATATACTGAGTCACTGTGCTGGTGGGTAGTGTCCATGTGGCTGCGGGTACTGGCCGTAGACAGGGCCGGAGCGTGAGTAGGGGTTCGGGGGCTGGTTGCTGGTGGGGAGTGGAACATTGTGAGCCTGTGGTGCAGAGGTCACCTGCTGCGGAGGCTGCGCTGCTGGTACATAGTGCTGCTGTGATGCAGCGTAACCCTACAGCCATACATAACACAACACATGCACTGCACACATTGCATCCAAAACAGTTGTGCAGCTTGACTACAAAAACATATAGCAGCAATACGTTTATAACGTAGTCACTGGTCACCACCAAGTTAAATGAATGTGGGCTTTTATAAGAAGTGCAGTTATACAAAAGGCATTAACAGGCATTATGTGAATTTTACATTTTTATGTACTTAATATGGTGCCATCATTTACAAAATTTCCCTACAGGATGTATCTGCCAGAAACCATGAACATGTCTTTAGGCGAAAACAAGTGGACCTTTTTCTAAAACACAGCTTAGTGCAGCAAAACACTATGGTTACCCTGCATGCATAATATGATATCAAACGGATAAAGGTATCAGGTGAGTGCTGACTCTGCAAAGCTAAAAGTAATTAAGTACTCACCAAGTGCATTGCAATGCACAAACCCAACTCTAATATAACCCAGACTTTGTGTTTTTGAGCTGAAAACTGCTACACCAGTTGCTCCTGCCCGGGGAATGTTTGCACCAATTGTGGCTTTTCTGCACCAATTTGTTTTCGTGGTAGAAACCCGTATGGGACTGACAGATGGACCAAAAAACATTATGCAGCCTGTTAGCATAACTGCAAAACAACTAACACAAACAAGAAATTTGAGCTAATGCTCACGTGACACGTGAAAGCCTATAGCAGTTCCTGTTGGCAAATTGCCTTAGTTTTCTTAGTCGCAATTCACCGTTGAAGAGTTCAAAGTCTTTCAAAGTCATCGATGTTGATACGGCTAAAAAGCTCGGGCTTGTTGTGATAGGTAGCATATCTATGCCTATCTGCAACCATTTTCACGGTAGACTTGCCAACAACAGCAAAATAAAGACTTTTATCAAGTACCGCTCTTTGATGCCCTCGTGCGCAGGTTTCCTTGAACCTAAAAGGTTGAGACTTGAACCGTGGAAATCTACTTTCAATGCTGAAAATTTCATGTGCAGCTTTTCTATGTCTATCTTGATTTCATACAACAGCGGTGCATGTTTGCAGGCCCACTGCAAACAAATTTAAGCTCATTGATCCTGACATTAGGTACGATGTGTTTACATATGCCAGATGGCACCAGCGTCTTGCATGGATGCTGCCATTTGAGTGGCCGAATACGAGTATTTTGAAGAGGGTATTCAAGTTTCACACCCCTGTACGGAGAGATCCTTGAATGCAGGGGGGCAAAATTTGAACAAGTGAAAACTACGTATAATGCTAAAAGTTTCATACACAACCTGTCCCGGTCTATCTCTAGCAATTTCGGTGCAATTCGCTCTTGAAATGTGTGTTGCAGTCCAAAATCGCCAAAAAATCCATAAAACCCCTATTTTGGCGTTCAAGGTCATAGTAACCTAGGCCCTAACTCGCACTGTTTCTGAGATACAGCAACTTATTGGCTAAAAATCACAAATTTTTCTTACCCCCCTCTCATTCAGCACCCTCGATCGCGGTGACCCCTTTCGAATTTATGTAAAAGCCTTACTGATCCTGAAAGTAGAGTCTTCCATGCAGCCGACGGTGAAGATTTGGTGATCATAGCTTGCCCCGTTTTTGACTGATTCACCAGTGTGACAGATAGATAGACAGACTTACGGACAGACAGAATTGTGACGGCTAAGACGCGCTAAAGCAGTATCTGCTTTCGCACGTAAAAAATGAGAAACAATCAATTCAATGGACTCACTGCTGGCTGACTGTATGACACAGCTGCTGGCTGTCCCGGTGGCATGGCTGACGGTACAGTGGACACATACATCGGGCGATGTGCAGGTGGCACTGGCATCTGCTGACCAGAGTGTGAGGGACTGCTAGTAGCCTGAGGTATACCAGCAGTCTGTTGGTGCTGGGGTGCTCCTGCCGCTGGCCCGTACGGGTGCCGAACTGGCGGCGGTCCGCCGTAGCCAACTGGAACTTGCTGACTGGCTTGAGTGTCTTGTGGTACTTCGTGGCTATATGGCGACTGGACTGCTACAATGTAAAACACATCGTTACATTGGCATAGAAGAAAAACTGCAATTACTTTTACAACTTAATTGACAGAGATACATAACACAGCAGTGAGGTAAATGAAACCCCAAAATCTCCTAAACATTTACAATCACAATTATGGTGTAGTTATCACTCTAAAATTACTCGGATTCTTGCCAACAAACAGTGCATTTTGGGCTTCCAATGCAGCTCCTCTGCTCTCTTCAAACTATCATTTTACAACAAAGCCAACTCTGCATGTGACAACTTTAATTTAGCAGAACTTCAATTAGAGAACGTAATGTAACAAAAAAATGTAACAACTACCAGGCTGGTTCATGTAAGGTGACTGCTGAGGCGGCATTGAAGGATGATAGCCGGGTGGCAGCTGCTGGGGCTGCTGCTGTCTCTGCTGCTGCTGCTGAGCCATGTCTTGCTGAGAATTTACTGACAGCGAACTCTGAGCTCCTGCCATCAGACATACAACAAACTCAGATAAAGGAAATTCCTTTCTTTTTAACCCACAAGCCAGCGCTGATCTCACAATTTCATTTCATAAGCTGGTGGTCAGCTGTGACATGGACTTCTTGGTGCTTTAGCCCTCAGCCAGACACCAGTTAACATTGCAAGACCATGAACATGGGGCTAGTGCATTGTGCAGTATGCCTGTTTATGCTTCAGCTTATGCTGGCATCTAATCCAAGATGGTCAGGCTGAGTTCAACTGGGTGGCTGGTTTACATGCTGACATGGTTTACTCATCTGCTGATGGTCATACATCCATATAATAACTGCACCTAGTGTTTTTGGCATCTATTCACTTTGCCGACTAAGACCAATGTCTTAAACTCTACACTGAAGCACCAATCATATAACTGATACAAAGGCCCTTTAAAGATAAACATAAAGAAAAAACAGTTATTTCAAATTAGTTGTATACAAC
>Ga0209454_1003266_pt1 | contig 11507 bp, 8 predicted proteins | sample WorMetHERISLAND1_2_FD_187400 | JGI IMG/M metagenome (GOLD analysis project Ga0209454, IMG submission 187400) | Marine gutless worms symbiont microbial communities from Max Planck institute for Marine Microbiology, Germany - Olavius geniculatus... | ecosystem: Host-associated > Annelida >...
CGACAGGATACGTTGCAGCTTCCGAGACGCTGGCCAAGACCTTGAAACCTTGGGTTTTTGCACTTTATTTTGGCAGTTGTCACTGAATAATTAAAGGCTTGCGCCATAAAGAATCGCAACTGCAAGTACCCGATCTCTACTCCTATCTCAGCCTTCAGCCTCACATTGCAGTCTTTCGAGCCCCAAGCCATTCGGGTCTCATGACTTCACAGGGGGGAGTGATTCATGGTCGCTAGGGAAATCAACTCTTGGGCCTCGTTAAAGACAAATCAGTAGAAACAGATAAAATCGATTGCGCTGCACTTACCACCAAGTGCTGGGCACTTAAACCAAAGAAATCAAGTGTGCATGTGCACAAATTTTCTGACAATATCTTATACATGCTAACTGAGAGGTCATCTTCACGAATGCCGGAGAACACAATCCCGTTGTCTGTTTAAAACATAAGCGTCACACACAGCTGTCTCAACTCATGAAAACAAGGTCTTTGTTAGTTGTTACGAGGTTTAATGTACTGAAATTATACACTAAATGCAGCAAATGTAGCTGGCACCTTTACGAGGCTCGTTCCATAAATCAGTTACAAAAAAGTATTACTCTTTTAGTTTTCCAAATATAACAAGTTGAAATATACATTTCCTAAAAAAAGTTAACTGTGGTTACAATCTGCGAGTTCTATCATCATCTGATCCATTCATAGATACAGAACATGTCATTTTAAAGCTCACAAGTGACGAACAGGAACGGCAAGGTTGAAACAAAACTGACAGCTGCCCGTAGTAATAATGAGAACACAAGCAAAAATAAGAAAACAAATTAAAAACACTTGTAACGAACTGCATACTATAATTCGTTTCGTGGGCAAAAGAACTTAATTCAAATAAGATTCACTCACATCATGAAACCAACAATACATGTTTGGTGTAAGAAAATGCTAGGTGGGCAAGAATTCACATCAGATACCGGGTGCAATCAGTTGTTCATCACTGGCTTAGACAGCAGCATCGGGGATTCAGAGCCTTGTTTAAACGAACTCAAACAATATGTTGGAAAGTGAGACACTAATGTTTAACATTTACAGAGATGACACTAACTTGTAAGTTTATTTTTTTTCTCGTTCCTATGCTGATTGTCACTTGCGAGTTATGATAGATTACCGATGGAGAAAATAACACACAAACAGACTGCGTTCTATGAACAGATGATGTCATCATCCCAAAAATTTCTACATGTGTTGAAAGCAGATTTCCCTACAAAACGTATATGTCAATATTTTAGCCAACCGTACTTAAGTAATGGTCAAGCTGTTGTCAAGGTTGTCATCCGTCTGTATTGTGGCTAACAGGCAGGGTGTAAGGAAAAACTGTTAACACGAATGATTAGCTACGTGTTGTAAACTCAGGCATGCAAAATTTCAGCCATCTACTCCAGGGGGAACATTTTCAAATTTAGAGTTGAATGACGAGGGGGTAGGAAAAATGTGCGTTTTTAATGGAAAACTGGCCATATCTCGAAAACAGTGCGAGATACGGCTTATGTTACCATTAATCACTAATAGGAAGCAGCACAGAAAGAGCACACGCCCTGTCAAATTTGATAGAAAAAATCGACTTTGAATGATCACTGACAACCAGTACGGTTGGCTATCCTAGCGACAGCTGGGCTTCTTGTTTATATTTTGAGAACTAACAGAATGATGCCATTTTGTAACTTATTTATGGAATGACCCTCGTGTATTCACAAATATCCAATTTTCCACGGGTGCAACTTTTCAAGAGAAGCATACCTCTAGTTGGCCATTTGCCACACACATAAGCCACAGCACTGTTTCCACTCCACCAAATGAACACTGTTAGATGTTGCATGCAAAAAGTCGAACTCAGTCAACATTGAGATGAATGACTATTTTCACTTGAAAAAAAATCGTTCTTATACTTAACTTTCCGTTATAACAACATTCAAAACATTTAGAAGTCGATGTGCATGACTTTCTTAGTAAAAATTTATCACAGACTGCAGTAAAAATAGCAGAACATGAAGTGTGCCTGTGAGGCATGCAAACAACACTCGGTGGAGTTTTGAAATAACTTCACGATTGACTACAAAATGCACTAATAATATGTCACATCAGGCATGTACGTTTAAGACACAAGCATCACACATTATTAATATATGATAATCCAGAAAAAAAGCAACGGTAAATTATTAACTGGCTGATCATCACAACATGTGAGATATGTATTACCAAAAAGTGTCATTTTGATGTACTTGTAAAAAACGTAACTCTGCAATCGAGTAAATTTTATATGTACATGACCACGAGTCTGAGCGAAGTTATTTTAAATTTAACAAAGGTATAAAAATTATCCTTTTTACATTATATTATCAGACAAATGAATGGCAGCGAACAATCAGTAACCAGCTGTAAAGACTAGATTAGCTGTAATAATAGGAAGAAAACGAGGAGAAAAAGACGAACAAGCAGGGTCAGACATTCTCAATCGTCAGTGTCTCTTGAGGAAACAACTTGAGTTCATGCAAAGTTGACGAACTGTCGAGCTGCGTCAGCTGCCAATCAATGACAAACACAATCGCACATAACCACGGACAGTCCACGGCTACTTCAAACACTTCCAACAAACCAATGCTAGAGGGTCATAAGGAATAGCATCTATCTCACAAACAATAATAATGGCATTAATCACATTTCTGAATGCAGCCAGACAGCATAAAATTAGGCTCGTTGTGCACGACACTTCTCCAGTCTACAACCAATTCCCGAACGTGAGGCTCTAAAAGATGTGACTTTGTGAAAGCCCCGACATCCAAGAACTTTTTTATTTGCAGCCACGAATATACAACAGCCGAAATCTCCACCAGCCATAGATAACATCGGTTCAGTGAATTACAAAGTCATGTTGGCATTTGATGTTACTGGTTAAATTTTACTGAAAAATTAACAGTTAATTATATGCACTGTGTTGACAAAAGGCTAAGCAAAATCTATAGTTAGTTATGCAACGTTGTGAAGACCCCCCATGGGACCTGGAGGTGAGCCCCATGCACCCTCCCCTAAATCCAGAATTCCAGTCCAGTTCACAAGTTTAAAATTACCAAGAAAGCTGTTGCTGATTCTGGCTTTGTACAATAAAACCTATTCTTTCCTCTACACCTGTCACATAACACAGTAGCAACCATGCCGACTCAGTCAAACACAAAATCACGAGAGAAAACCAAAGTATTTACATCCTTTCGTGGGTACGTTGTCAGCAACTTGTATGTGTCCGGTGCAAAGCCGACTGATCCCACGTACGTCAGCAGCACCTGGAGTGGTTCGGAGGCCAGAAAGCGACGGTTCAGCACTCTGCCGTCAGGGCAACGAATGCGCAGTAAAGCAACAGGTTCAGTACATGTAGCATCAGGCTCCTCAGGCAGCATATTAACCAACGACAAACGTATGGCCTATAACCACGACATTGACAAACCACGTCAGCCAGCTAACAATGGCACAATTACTAACTATGACGCATGATCTAATGGGACAGTTGGGGTGCTTACAGCATCAGCAGAAAGAAAAATTACTGTCTGACAAAACAGAGGTTTCAACTACACTGTGTCCCAAAAAAACATCCCTGACATTTTCGACTGTAACTTGAAAACCAACTAGCAGATTTTGATAATTTTTGGTACAAATATTTATGACACAACTTTCCATCAAACGACCAGTTTCCCACCACACCCACGTTTGTTTCTGCACTAACTGGGGAAAACACAACCAGCAAAATATCACTTTTTTTATCCAATGCGATGTGATTGCTTAATTAACACAATGCCTAAAAACACATTTTGTTCACATTTCTGCCACTTTGGCTGACATTTCATTCAGTTGTCCACTTTTAACTGCCTGCAGTAAAATTGCTTGAAGTGTTGGCTCACTATGTGAACACAGGCAAGGAGATACTTTTTCCATTCACTGACAGCAGTATCGATAACGTTCTGCTCCAGACCAATCCAAGCTGTACCAGTCGCTTCTTGACTTTACAAACATTTCTAAACTTCATCTGGTGGACACACTGCTGCATGACATTCAAACCTTGTAACAGACCGGCTGTTGGGGGCCACACATTAAAACAGATGAAATTTATTGACATTTTTTCATTCATTTTAACACGTATTATGCTGATTTCCCCAGGTAGTGCAAAAGCAGACGTTGGGTGAGGTGGAAACTAAAACACTTATTTAATAGCCAGTGGTATTATAAATATTTCTGCCAAAAATTATTAAAATCTGCTAATCCTTTTCCAGGTTACGATCGATAATGTCGGGGATGTTCTTTTCAGGTTTTCTGTTTATTTCAACACATATTTCGCTTGATCTGATTTCCCTAGATAGTGCAAAAGCATACATTGGGTGAGGTGGGAAACTGAACGATCACTTGATGGCAAGTTGTGTCAGGAATATTCCTACCAAAAATTATCACAATCTGATAATTGGTTTTAAAGTTACAGCCAAAAATGTTGGGGATGTTTTTTGAGACACAGTGTAGTACGTAACTTATGGGGTCAATCTAAAATGGTGTTGGTTTAGCCCAGCGAAAACATCTGTGGGTATTTCAATGAAGTTACATTTTGTTGATTCAAGTTAATACTAAAACAGATGACATTTCACACATATATCATCTTCATATGCAACAAGCCATCCATGTCAACTCAGCCTGGCCATCCCTCCATGGGCAATAGATACGATGGCTAATAGGGACTGCTGTCATACTTAATTAGACAGTCAAAGGTATTGACTGTTAATGTACTGGCCAACTTAAATCTAGATTGTATAATAGTTCAATTCAATTAAACCCTGGCCATGAAGTCCCTCACAACAGAGCTCCGTCTACGAGTGAGTCTTCTTCTATTAATTTTAAAGCTGTCACATGTACAACAAAGCAGCACCATATAATTTCAATTAGACCACTATTATGCTACAATACATAACAAACTACGCTGAGATAGATCATGCTGGATACTTCTTTCTCGGCCTCGGCTTCTTCTCGTTCCAGTTCCTCCTTGTGTCGTCGTCGTTTGGCTTCTTCCTCGTCTTTCACTCGCTGCTCTTCCTCACGTCGCCGAGCCTCGGCCTGCATTCATGCAAATCCAACCACAAAACAATTGCGTATATCATCCGCAATCTACTTATCACAGACCACTTTATGGTTTTTCGGTGATCATTAAATAGTCTGGCTCAAATCTGAGAAAACAGATGCATTTTCTTGATGATAACTGATGTTTTGTCGAAGGGCTCACTCAGAACAGTGACTGATAATCATGGAATTTTTGCAGGGTTTCCTTACACAAAGACGTAATTTAATTACACTTGTACCCATCAGTGACAGTGTTCATTCCATATAAAGTTAATATTGTAGGCATTTTTAAATTTCAAAAAGCAAAATTATCACTGATACAAAGCATCACAAAGCAATATGGCACATCAGATTAATTATAAACAGTTATATGACTTGTGATAGCTAGTATGTGTCTGACTGCTCATTGTAGATGTCATACAAAACTCACTACGGTAATAGAAAAAAGCTAATCAAGCCTATATTTTCATATCCTTTCACATCAAGACTGCCATATCAGTTACACATGACCAATGATTACCAGAAACTGGCAAATTAATGTAACATTAAATACTGCAGATGATAACTTAACATAATATAACCGACAAACTGTATTAAAAGTCCAATAACCACGTAGCAACACCTGACTAGAGAACATTTTAACAAAAAAATGCAAATTGTAAAGCTCTCCTTGTACGTCGATATCACATCCAAAAATAGATTATTGAAGTAAATCCACCAAACACAGTACCTTTGCACGATCGATCTCCAGTGACCTCTTGTATGCATCATCTTGTTCTTGCAACATTCGTTCCCGAGCATCTCTTTCTTCCTGCAATGAATACACCCACTCCTGCTGAAAGCTACTAACTGGTAATGAGCAAAGAACAATATTCACTCAGCCATTGTCTGATGTACCTATCAAGTGTACATCCAGAGGAGGTGGGATCCACCAGAGTAAACCTGTCTGGATGGCTACAGCAAGTTTCTATGGACCAGATGCCCTTCTGGTTTTCATTTCAAAATGGTCCATTTTCGAGAGGTTTGGCTAATCATAAAGTAAAAGAATGGGCGGGGGAAGTTGCAAGTTAAATAACAGTAAGCATACTATGTCATTTTCGCACTATATGCAATAAAGTCCATGCAATGTTCACTGGTAGTAGTTTACACGTCAGATTAGCAGCAAGCAATGTTGCCTTACAACACGCAAACTACTAGTGTCCAACATTTTGACTGTTAGCATCAATCAAGGGACTCTGCCGAGAATAGGAAAAAAAGAAAACCGAGAACAGCATGAATGGAAAACGTAACCTCATAGATTGGATGGAAACAAAGATGTAACAAGTGGACAACAGATCAAAACGGAAGAAGACAATTCACAGTGCAGCCTACACTTGGAGCAAGAATGGCTAAAGGCAAGGCCAAACAAGTATTCTAAGCCACTCACCTCTTCTGCGATGTCTGCATCGAGCTGCTGTTGAAACATATCAACTGTGTGCATCAAACGTGGTATCAAGTCATCAATCGTGCTGTTACCTGCACAATTAGCATCATGACATCACACACTCTCTTACAAATAATGTACTGTATGTTGCAAATCACCTAGTCTTGTAAACATGACAATCAGCATGATATGCCATGCAAGTTGGATGAAATATCACCAGTCACACATAGTTGATACAGATCTCCACTAAGTTTGGTCTGGTGACAACATAAAACATTCTTTAAACTGTACAATGTCTCAGAAAAAACAAGCCGATAATTTTTGGCACAAAAATAGCCAAGACAATAGAATTATCTGAGGTACACTCATTGTCCACCACACCATAATTAATGTCAATGCACTACCGTGTTGAATGCAGATGCTTCAAACTGTTGCATAACACTGTGTTGCTGCCTCCAGTGAACGTTCTAACGAATTAATTAAGTACACAATACATTAAATGTAATTTAGTAAGCAAAACTGTAACTTTGTATAACAATTTACTTCCAAATTATCATTAAATTAATGATGAAAAACTTGGAACAGAGTGACGTACCGTGCAAAACTTGAACAACTTCAGCAATGCCACGACTGCGTGAGATTACCAACAGCAATGGAAGCTGATCGGGCTTGAACACACGAACGGTATTTGCTGCAACTGAGCCCAGATGTCCAGCGCAGAGTGTCAATAATCTAAACATAAACATTAATTAGAACTGCCTCACCAGGGGGATGTTCACAAACTTGGCCCTATGGGTTATGTGGCTGTCAACAGGTGCAGATGTATTAAATACAACTATGTACCAGGTACTGTAAAGTCTCATCTCATCCGCCAATGAATAAATGAATAACCAGAAGGCACTCGTAAAAGTGCATATCTCCGCCAAGTGGAGTAACTTAAACATTACAATGACTACTACTACTACTATCACTACTACTACATATACAACTACAGCTAATAAGGTGTGCAGACATCAGGACGTCTTGCCGGTCCTGATGTCTGCCTGTGCATAACATGTGGAGATGATGACGAGTCATCGTGTACACACACAGACACATACACCTACACACACACAGAGAGAACGACGGACAGAATGACCAATGTCTTAATCTCCTCCAATGTTCACTACGCTCCGCGCTGCCGCTCACCCTGGCGGAGATAACAATGAAAGCATGCACAATAAACCATGTTATTTACTTGTTATTAGCAATGCCAAAAAACTATAGCTGAAAAAGCAGCAGACAAGTAAAAAGGCTTGAGCGTGAGTGCAATCAGGAACGGAACATTTGAACGACAAATAAATACACTAGTTCACTTACGTTTGAATAAATTGCAAAAGCTAAAACTTCAGCACTCTGCCGCATGTTATTGCTGCCATTTGCTGTGCACCACGAAACAGAAGTTGATAACGTAAACACTGTAATGTGCACTGAGCAGGTGAACACAATCTCAAAATGCAAAATGGTACTGAAAAGACTGCTAATGCTAGCTTGCTCTAGTACTGCGCTGAATCTTTGGCCACTGCTAACTGTGGTGGTGCAAGCATTGGACTTGTGGCTAGAGTTTTGTCACCGAGACATATCTTGGTGCAGAGTAGTCAAAGTGCCAAAACCACACACAGCTTCAAATCTTGAAGACCATGTGCAATGTCCCACAGCTGAAAAAGTTTCCGCAATAAAGCTGTAATGAAAAGATGAAAACAGCTACCTTTACCTTTACCTGCGGGGAGGGTGACCACAAGATCGACCACCCAGCGCTGAGGCCACTTCATGGGCCCAGTGCGCAAATGAAAACAGCTATCTAGTGTAACAAAAAATCTGAACACATGGTCACTGGTCACAAAACATACTTTTCACGATTGGAAGGATGTGTGAGATCCCAGGCCCATGTAATGAAGTTGGCACTGAGAAATGCAACCAATGACTCGGCGCACAAAACTTGCGAGCAGAAAACATTTGCAAAAATACTCTGATCATGATGCAAGTAGATTGCTAACAACTTCCTCTGCAACGAAAATAACACACAACCAACAACAATAACAAGCTTTTAAATACCCATAATAATAACAGCATACAACACAATCTGTGCCAACGCAACAAAAAACGATGACAAACTTTACTCCGTAAAAAAGTTGCAAGACTTTTATTGCAGTTTGCAGCTGTGCATATACATGTATATTATCAGTAATAGCATAGTCTTGCAAAAGTAACAGTTTCAACTCACATCGCGAGCTTTACACTGTAGCGCTTCACGGAGCGCATTATCAAGGCTACCAATATAGAACACGGGATGCATGTCTCCGTATCTGCATAACAACAAGATACTGCAGCAGATGAATCACTCATTTAACCCTGAAACCTTCTGTCTACTTTTTGACACCAGCTCAGATATTTTTACTTTTCTTTCTACTATCATACCGACACATTCAATGTTTTGTTACAGTTAGTGTGCTAAACAAATTATCTAATTATTTAGTTACATACATAATTAATTCATAAATTAATTACAACTGCACTTTCTGCTCTTACACACAGTGTCAATATACTAGTTGGGCAACAGAAGACAATCTTATTCCAGCAATCCCAAGAATTTTTCTGAGATAACTATGAAAACCCAGTCGAACGCAGAGACTAATCCAACATAGGCTGTGGTGAGCACAAATCTGGCCAGTTAAACAAAAGAAAACGTTAGCAAAAACTCATATGCTCACTGTCAAATAAAGAAGCTATGAGATACTAACAAATATATTCATTCAACAAGGGAACAGATCACTACATGCCATGTCCGCTTGATTTTTGACATTTGGGCTTCACCTCGGCCTGTTGGCTCAATTCCGCAGCAAGAATAGCTGCAGATCTAGGTCAAGCCTGTGGCCCACAGACATGCAGATGCGGCCTGCTTGTAGCAGCTGCTGCAGCCTGTGGCCTACAGCAGATCTGCAGCGTGCTTGCCACAGCAAAATTTTGAAAAAAGTAAACGTTTCTCAAACGGACGACCTCTGAGCAACATCTGACCTAGCCATGTCCAATTGGCCAAGCAAACACAGATCTACACGCAAAATTATGCTGTTGTACATTGTGCCATTTCAGAGTCATCACCACCCGTAACTCCCAAATATATTACAGATCACAAAAGTGCTCACACAATACATTTTGCCAGAAATAATACACGGTTGTCTCCAGTCGACACAAAATAGCCACCAAACGGCCTACCTGGATGTAAATTCTTGAGAGAAATGTTCTGTAGCAGCAACCTGATCATCAACTTGCTCTGGCACTGTGCAAAACACACCAGACAATACAATGCTGGTTACAAATACATTCCAGCTAGATTGGTTCACACATGACACTAGATCAGAGTTCAATATCTGCCAACATGCAGTAGCTACCGTAACAATGATAGTTGCTGTTGGTATTATAAAGGTTACATAATACCAATTATACCGAGTATCCTGACAAAACTTTTTTTAACAAAACTGGGAATGACAAAACCTGGACAGAGTGATATAGGCTTAGGTTTAGGAAATAAGGTGAAGGATAGGGTTAGGGTTAGGAATTAGGGATAGGTATACGGATAAGGTTAGGTAAAAGTTAAGATTAGGGATTATGGATTAGCAATAGGAATAGGATTAGGGTAAGTGTTAGGGTTCGTGTAGCAGGCTAGTTTTGACAGTCCAGGTTTTGAAGGTCCAGATTTTGGCAGGAAACCATTATACCAATACAGCTCCAATCTGCATTTCTTACAGACAAAGATAAACAGAACAAAAAGACTGAAGTAACAGTGATATTGCGCTATAGGCACACTAACATAGCACACTCCATACCGTGATGAAACAAATACAGAAACAGTTTACTGGTGACAATGATAAATACATACTGAGAGGCTTGCATGAGTTAGAGATGTGAAGGTCATCATCATTAATGTCGTCGTAGACAAGAGCATCAACATACTCATCGTCATCACTCTCAACATCCATGCTGTCCTGCAATACGTATCTCACAGTCAACAATTACCACAACAAATAACTATCTCTATGTAGCAAGACTGTCAAGCCTTGCTCATGGATAAGTACTGCCCATGAGGAACTGCAATTGCTTCCGCAGGCAGCATAGACCCATGAAAATATTTTAAGAAGTCTATGGCAAATGGTAAAAAAGTGGCACCACCTAGTGAATGACACTTCGTGAATTCTAACCCAGCTGGTTCAAGCAGTGTCATGCACACAAGAAACACACAAAAACCACGTGACCTTGACATATGACCTTGATAATCAACAGAGTTCTAAAGGATGTCAATATGCATGTTTGTGCGAAATTGCACAAAGTTAAGTCCAGCGGTTCGTGAGTCATCACGCTGACAAAATTTTGACGATGCTGAAACAATACAGCTATCACTTCAGTACTAGCCTTAATAAAGCTTAAAATATTACAGCCACTGACCTGTTATTCCTCATACACAGTATTAAAGTATTACAGTACTAAAGAGAAAGATAGCATAGAGACCAGAGCTGTGATCAATGTTTCTAGTCTGCAGATGATGTTGTAATAAACCATGTACAGTATCACCAGGGTTTATTAAGTACTAGATCATCTGCAGGCTAGAGACAATGATCACAGCTCTGGCTTCTTGTCTTCCCAGCAGCAACTTTCCCCAATCCCAAATTACATCATCTGGGACACAGTGTACATACAGCGCATGTGTCTGGATGACCTCACCAGGGCATTACACTACAGTGCAGTGCCAAAAAGTCACAAGAAATAGTATTAGATTGTGACCAATCTAATGTACTCCTCGCGAGCATCATTTTCTTTTGTATTCTTCAAAGAGCTTTTTTGTTCCTTTCAGTTTGTATTAGAGACCCGGTGTCTAACTGAGATACGTTTAATATTATAGGCCTACTAATAGTGACT
>Ga0209454_1003268_pt1 | contig 11502 bp, 6 predicted proteins | sample WorMetHERISLAND1_2_FD_187400 | JGI IMG/M metagenome (GOLD analysis project Ga0209454, IMG submission 187400) | Marine gutless worms symbiont microbial communities from Max Planck institute for Marine Microbiology, Germany - Olavius geniculatus... | ecosystem: Host-associated > Annelida >...
GTCCAGACTCTTACAGGTTCTCTGTTTCTTGATTCGCTGGGGACATCAGTCCCCAGACACCCTGAAAATTTTACTTTGCCTACACCGCTGAACTCGCTTATCATTGCATGGGGTTCCGTGAGTGATTGTCACACTTATGTAGGGTTCCGCTGCAGCAAAAAGGTTGAAAAACACTGACCTACCCTAACCAAGACCTTTTAAACTAAACCCTGGCACACCAGTTTCTCTATGCCTTATAGTTTGAGTTAAAAGCCAATGTGACACAGAGAGAAATCACCAGTCTGACAGAAGACCAGTGAGTTGGAACATTAATACAGCCACATAATAAATGCAAAATACAAATATAAAACTGCACAGCAGCACACAAAACCATAACATATCATAATATTTTTTTGATCACACCAAATCTCGCAGCTCAAAAAATTTCAATACAAATTGTTTTTTAAAGTTTTGCTAAAACTTATAAATTGTTTCAAGATACTATAATGCTGTTTAGTTCTTTTATCACGCCAAATCTCATGGCTAAAACCACCTACACAAAATTTCAATTTAAACCGTTTTTGATAGCTTTGCTAAAAACTTAAGGGCCTACTTTTCACATCTGACCAAGTGCAATCATTGACTAAATAAAACTGCACTTAGCTGCAATGTAATTGTATACCACTAAGTGTCATCAAGGCTAATCACTTACGTGGATGACAAGCAACTGATGATGGCGTCTCCCACGCTCGGAGTTCCCTCCGGATCATACCACGACTCCAACATGAATGGACTGAATCGTGAACTCGTGGAAGATTTTTGCTGCCCTGCTGCTGAATCATCAACACAAACAGTAGTAATCATCACATGATGAGTAAACCTGTGAAAATCACACAATTAATTGCAAATTTTTTTAATGAGTAACAAAACTTTAATTGTTAAAATTCTGATTAGTCATGTCAATTAAAACATAGCAAAGTAGATACAATTAGATCATCTGTTTTACCATAAAGAGTCAATTGCAATAACTTCAGTTACTGTCACGATTTGCACAATTTTGGCACATGAAAAAGTAAAACACCAGAAAACATGAAAAAGCAGCTGCAAAAAATACCAGACTGACCTTAGGTAAATAAACAACAATCAGAATGCATGAAAAATCCCAAATCAAACATAAAGCAGCCAGTTTGCTTTGTCGACCCAGCCTGACCTAATGTAACCCAAGCAGTGTAGACTGCGAAATCTTTTTGACATTACTGGCACTATATAAACAAGAGCCTTTGTCGTACCACAACAAAATAAACCCAGCACACACCTTGACTGCAGGACAGCACCGGCATCTTGCAAAGCATACTGGATATGAATTCTGATGTGGACTTTTTCTCACAGCTCTTGCTGTTCACACGATCACCTTCTGTAGCACACAACGGCTCGCTGTGCAGGAACGTAAGAGTGGCCGAGCAGGAGGTCAACGGCTGCAGCACCGCGTATGGCTTAGTGCATCCTCGGCACTTCACGACCTTTCAATAACACAACAAAACATCCGTTCAGCGACTGAATACAAAATGAATGCTGCTAATTTAATTAAAAAAACACCACAAATAAGTCTGAGAATTCATGCCACGATCACTGATCAGGTTTACTTTACAGCACGCACAATGAAAGCGTTCTCCACCTGCCACTGTTTCGCTTTCATGACACATTAAATACATTTAAATCTGAACATAACTAATGAAAGATCACTGTTCTAAGTTTTTATATCAGTACTATGATGGTCAACGGTCATCATCACTGGATTCATACAGAAATCTGATGCAGTCTGCAGATGGTTAAAGAGATGCTGTATTACTACTAGCACCATATGTACATTCATGTCAAGCATTAATATTCTTATTTCAGCCTACTCAAAGACTGTCAAAATCTTAACAGAGATGTGCTATTCGATTGAAAACCTGCCAATACACTAACCAGCATGCGTTGAAGCCAGGCCAGTTGCACCATGAGCTGGTCGAAACTAATATCATCACCAGACGAGGAATTCATCTTGCTGAGAGAACGAGAGGCAGAACCATTCGTATCAGAGTGCTGGGACATGTCCGCTACTAGCACGTAGACGGCATCTGACTGTAGCAGAGCCAGAGGCAGTGTTCTTGCATCCACGGAAGCAACCATGCTAAATGAAATGTTCTGGCTATCACAGAAGTCCGACGGATACTCCATGACATTGTCTGTGCTTTTAGATCCACGTCCATGAAGCCTCGCTGTTGCCTTGTGTGAAACACTCACTCTGCAATGTATTACAGTCAATCTGTCACACTGCTGAACAGCTTTAAAGACATCATGCACATTACACTGGTCAATTTAAGGTTAAGAATAGCAACTTGAAATAAGTACAAACATTGGCCAACAACAACAAGTCAAGTCATGGACAGGGATATAGTTCAGAACACTGTAAGCACACTGCTGGAAAAAAATTATAATGCATTTATATCTGTATAAATGCAGTGCAAAATGCAAATGTACTGCACATTCATTGTAGTTATAGTTAGTCTTATTGTGACCTTAGTGCATATCTGAGTACATACACTGTGCCTCAATGCACAAGTTAAAGGTCCGTGGTCACCAAAATTAACATATACATTTTCTCCATCTTCTTGAAAGTGCAGAATTTTCTGATAACTTTGACAGCAATATCGGCGCCCAGCATTTTGTTAACATGGAAAAATTTACCTTTGAAGTCGATGATCTACGAAAACGACGTAGAAAACGCCCGCCATGATGACCCGCGGTGACGTCATGAGTTTAGCCTGCAGACGTCATGAATATTAATGGCCTAGCTTAGAATGATGACGTCGTCGGCTAGGCCATTAATATTCATGATCTGTATGGGCTAGGGTCATGACGTCACCGTGGGCACTGATAGATTAGAATATTTCGCATAACATAACGTAATGCCGCATTTCGTTTGAAATCACACAATAATTTCATATATTTAGGAAGCTCAAATCGACATATTATATATGCGACGTTAAATGTCTAATTTAAATCTACAGAAATTGTGTGAGTGCGTTTGACCGTGGCCATGGACCTTTAAGTAAGGGGTAAATGACTGCACTTCATATAATTCTATCTTCTTTGCCATCTTTGTGTCAAAAATCATCACTCAAAGTTCCGAAAAAAAAACAATTTTGCACATTTGCTGAACCCAGTATATACAGACTAGGCCTATAAATTCACAGACAATATTCCTAATAATTTTTATTTGCGATCACAAAATAAAACACACATAAAAAATCAGATGCTACTTCTCAACTTATGTCATAGTATATCACACCAACCTTTCAGCCATATGTGTCAGAAGTGGTTTTGCCAACAGTTTAAGATTCACTCCTATGTCCAGAAATAAAGAACAAGCATTGTTACACTACTTTCCAACTATTCAGAAATCCAACCATACCACAGTTTATGTAATCACAAATATTCAGCAAGTTATACCAGTAATATAACTACAGAGAAGCGTAGATATCAGCTGTGGTAGCAGCACTGGTATCCGGTAACCAAAATAGGACTAGCAGCACTATGCACTTTACAATAAAAAAACAGCCCACAAGACATTTTGCCTGCTTTTGGCATTAAACAAACTACAAAATTTCATGTTTACTTGACAGTGGCCAACAATTTCTACTTAATAGTTACACAAATACAAGCGAGAAGTATTAATAACTAGTTAATACGCACGAGACTATGAACAATGAAAAAAATTTCTAGATAGCATACATAAGGAGTTACCTGCACCAAAATTTAACACAGCTGACCGACAAACTGTCGAGTCGGCGAATGTACTCCGATGCCCGAAGCAGGAATTAAAGACCGCCGAAACAGGAAGCAATGTTGTAGCAAATGCACGGGGTACAAGATCGGCAGAACATGATGATTCCAGTCTATGAACAGAGTCTACCTGTCTGCTAACTGACAGTAAACTTCCAAGGTATGTGGTGCTTAGTGATCCATCGTTGACAATTGCCGACGATGGTATGAGGCAGCCGGAAATCATCTTCAGTGCACCATCAATCAAACACTGTCCAGAATTCATACCAGAAACGACCTACAAACATTGAAAAATCAGTAGTCAGTAATGTAGACAAACAGATGCTGGCACAAAGTCCCTCTATATCCATATCACAATATAACCAATTCTATTAATAATCTAATAAATTCTTTCGATAAACTCTGATCATATCACACAACAAATTGTAATGTTCATGTACTACTATTTCTACAACCAACAATAAGCACATTTAAAAGCTAGTATGAACCAAATCTTGATAATGAACCATAAAATATTGTTTTCAGAAAAAAACCAACCAGAGGTGCATAAAACAAAATTAATATAATACACACAATACACAACCAATTTATACAGCACAAAAACACAAAAAATGCTAATGTCCTATAGTACCAAGATCTGTAGCGAACAAAAAATAACTGTTCTGATACAAATCTAAGCATCGGCATTACTCACTGTTTGCTCGACACTCGATACATCAACCCAAAACAAGCGGATTCCCAGACCATTCACAAACTGTTGACGCAAATCATTTGGCAAGAATGAACGCAGTATAGCTGATGAATCAGGTACACCAACATCCAAATCTTCTGCATCTTGTGGACACGGAGCAACAACAAATGTAAAGTTTTGTTTTACGTTTTGCGACTCAATGAAGCTTGACTTACGAAACTTCCCTCGATCTGATTGTGTACCTGCAGAACGCGCGAGTTTTACTGGAGACATAATGTCTGGCCGATCCCACGAATAGTCGTGAATCAAAGCACGCAGTGCATGTTTCAGGCAATCCAACACATCACTTTCAGCATCATCCAATGACTCACTTTGGGACACAGAATCTTCTATTGCTGCTTTCAGTGCCTGAAATCGAGTTTCCAGTTCAGTTTCAAACGCTTCAAAATGCTTCAGAGTAAATTCTCGAAATTGTGGTTTGTCTCGAAATCTTCTAGACGCAACACGAAAATACGTAACGTCCCACTCCAGACGATTTTCACTTGTATGACTGCCTACGTCAGAAGAACCTGTTGTGACGCCACTGAAAAAATAAGTCAGAATCTTCAAAACACAAACTCGCACAACATTATGCAAACGGTCAATCGAACGAACATTTTTTCTGTCGTCGTTCTTTATGCACTGGTCGACCAAGAACACTATTTTGAATGAATTTGTTGCCATTTTACATTACGTTGATTTTTAAAAAAACTACCAAAACAAGTATTTACTTCCGCTATACATGTGGTCTGTCTAAATACCGGCAATGACCATCGGTGCCTCGGCCGCTTTTTTTCTTTCGGTTTATGCTTAATTTATTTATTCTTGTTGTATACTGTAATTAAATACCAGTTTTTCGCAATACATGTTAATATATTAATATTGAATATTAATAACAAACAAATATCGTATATCGATAATATCGTAACTATCTTGTTGATTTCGAAATTTTGACATTGACCCATCACCAGCTATTTTTTTGCTGAATGCCGAAGTAGATATTCTATGTGGAGTATTGATGTTTTTGTATTTTGTTTATTTCTTTTATTTTTGCTTGCGGAATATCAAATATAAGCATGTTTACGTTGGCAAACTGGTGGGGAAGATTGCCTGTAATTGCAACGCATGTGGCTGGACAAAGTAGAATTTTGCAAAGGTAAGTTTTGCATATGGTCGAATGGGCGTGGTTTTTCAATGTCAAAATCTGTTGAATTTGCGCATTTTGCAGGACGCAGCGTCTCAGTGGCGCATCACAGAATTTTTCGTTTATATTTTTAACCATTGGCCCTTTTTTGTATGAAAATGGACAAAAAGCTTACATGGCTTGACCTTACACTAGTGGTACTGCTATGGTCTCTGTAGTGGGTAAAAGCGAATGTGCGGATCTGCGGATGTTGCAACAGCTAACGCTGTAATTAAGCTGCAATTTATTCGTTTAAATATCTTCCAACCTAACCCTATTCCTAACCCTAACTCTAATTTTATTCCTAACCCTAATCTTAACCATATCCTTAACCATAGCCCTAACTCTGTTGCGACATCCGCAGATCCGCACATCCGCCGATTCGCTTTTTACCATCGTCCTGTAGTGAAGGCTGTAATTTATATGCACAGTACTATTGTGGCTGGAAATATAGCCACACAAACTTTGAAAATTTACTAAAGTGCATCTTCATGCAGCCATTTCAAATTCAAGTTCTTGAATGGTGTTGTGGCTTAAAATTGAGCCACAAAAACTAATCTAAAGTGGCTGAAAGCATAATAATATGCGTGTACTAAAATGTCCATGATTTTTTCCCATTTAGCAAGTAACTATCAGCAATTCACTTATTCATATTAGCCAGGGTTGGCTGAACCATTGGCAGGTTTCTGCTGAGGGTGGTTTTAACCGTGGTTTAAACCTTTTTAGCAGAAACTGGCAGTTACTGTTCAGTCTGCCAGTTTGTGACAAAGTAGACTAAATTTGGATGTTCACTAATAGTAACTCACTTTTTATTAGCTAAACCAATTATTTACCAGTGCAAAATCCATAAATCTCACTGCTACAAACAAGCCAACCTCTTCTAAATGGCGATGCCACTCAGAATCCAATATCAGAAACTATCTCAAATTGTATTTTGTACAAAGAGTAAATTTTTGTTGAATTTGTTTTTTAACATAATTCATTTGCAGTTATTGTGCAAATAGCTCCAATTGTGCTGTGAAGGTTGACTGCAGCTTATAACATAGATGGTTTTGGTTTTCTGCCACTTTAGCAAATTTTGGTACCTTAGTGTGGCTGAATTTTTAGCTGCAATAGATTTGTTTAATTTATATTTATGAACTATGTGTTGATATTTTGCTGGAGGTGGATAGTTAGTGATTTTGAAACCATTTTGGAGCATTTTAGAAAGAAGCCTGTCGTATGAATAACGTTTTTGTACTGCTTTTTCTTTTTTTATTGGTGTTTATATAATGTACCTGTAAGTTGCAAGTGTGGAGTATTTCACTTTTTTGTAATACAGAGTCATTAATGTTTGTGTGATTCTAATGCAGTATGATTGAATGTTATTATTTATTGTGTTTTTGTGGTTTCTTAAAGGTATCAGAATCAGATATCAAGAAGTTATAGCATTTTGTCGTTGCTGCCAGCATCATGTCCCAGAGTGCTGTTTCCACCTGCTATGAAACCGTGTGCAGAATCTGCTGGCGGTGTCACAACAGAGCTAGTTCGAACAAATGTTCGCAAGCATTATAAACCAAATGTACACAAACGTCTGAAGAAACATGGTCTAAAGAAGCGTCTCTCTTCCAGAAATGGATTAAAGATGCTTTGGCGCAGATATCTGAAAGGAGTCTGGAGTTTGTCAACATAATTGGATGTGATGTTGAATTTCTTCAAAAATATTAAGGCCTTGGAAATAAGTGCAAGACTAAAACTGATGACATTTTGCACATGGATATTGTGTCGGATTAAAAAGAAACTGTGGAAACTATTATTGCATGTTTATTATGCCATGTTGTCTAGATAATGCATGAATAACTGAACTGCTAACTGTTTCACCTTAAATGACTGCATTTTGTTTGGATCTTGACGACACAGAGTATTATGATTGTTAAATCATGTTAACCTATATACTTGCAAAAAATGCTGGACATTTTCAAAATTATACTTTTTAACCATAGATGAACTGAAAACCAATTAGAAAGTTTCTAATCGCTAGGGATTAAGAAATTATGCCCATTCTTTTGCATCGGAGCTCTTTGGTGTTAATCCGTAATGCTCGGATTAACTTTGTTGTTAGCTGTCGTTTCCAATTATCTTTCTTTTTATCTGGTAGATAATCGGAAATGTTGGTTCATAGAAGAAAGATAACACCGAATTCTAACTTCAGTTTATGTTTTCGATCATCTTGATATTTATTCTAAGAGAAGTGTCGACCGAAGCGATAATTCTTCTCGATGAAACATGAACTCACGCAGTCTTTGAATTGCTGAATAGATTGGGGGTTGAACCTTTCCTGAACTGTTTTCTCAACCCCTCCAAAACACTTTCAAATTATGTACTGGGGGGTCAGCATTATGTATGCGATTTACATCACAATTTTGATTGGACTTTGACTGTCAAAAAATTCAACCCCCAGCTAATTTTTTTACAATTCAAACACTGCTTCAACAAGTTATATGTTGTAACTTGCTGAAAAATAGTGAAACTGCATTCATGGTGTGTTTGTTATGTTGTTGAAGGAGACTATGGTTATTTTTGCTTAACATGCAATTTGATTTGTTTATTTGATTTTTTTTGAGCAGAACATTGATATTTTTGAAATGGTGAAAACAGTATAATCTCATACTTAATGTTTTTGCTGTTTTGATCATTTTAGTTGAACGTGTTGGCTACCATGTGCAAGTATGCTGGGTAATAGCGTTGTAAAATGTGTTTCCATAGTTACATAAGCATTTTAATTTGGTGTGAATAAGCTTTTTATGAAGCATCAGTAATATAAGTCATTTCAACAACTAACTAAAATGCCACATTTATTAGCATAATTGTTTGAAGGAGTGTGCTGTGGCTGTGTACTAGGCAAATGTGAGCTTTATATCCTCTGTTTAAAAATTTTCATAGTAGATTTACGAACGTAGATCAAAAGCCAGAGCTGATCTCGTTTTATAGAAAGTCGGCATTTAGTTATAACTAAGCAGCCGGGTATAGTATGCTCGTGGTTTATTAGGCGTCTTTGGGGTTGCAGAGCATCAGTACGTTATGTCCACAGTACGTTACGTTACGTTTCTTTGATGTTACATCGTAGGTATGATTAAGCATGTGTAAACAATTTGTATGGCAACTGTTGTAATTATAGCAGGTGTTTGTGGCAGTGGAAAGTAAGTACTAGTTATTGCTATGTATCGCATTAAGCATAAAAGCATAAACTGATAAGGGATACATCATTTTATTATAACTAAAGAAGTTGTCATTGACCGTCGTGCCGTATAACGCGTAGTCAATTGCACAGCTGTATAGTGACCCACACTGGGTAAACACTGTTCCTTGCTTGCTATTGAACTCAGCATACTACGCAGGCTACCGTCTACTGTGCTATTTGTGCAAGATTCACACGTTGTACGTGAACTGTCACAATGACCACCAGGAGTTTGGCAGTTATCATCCGGATCCAGAACTTTGGTCAGGCCATTAGTAGGGTAACCATTCCCGGGAATTCAGGAATGCATTATAACCCGCGATTCCCGGGCGCCCAGGAATGATGTCTACTGCTGTATTACTAGCTGCAGAAACCTATGGGCTGCTGCCTGAATGCTAGAGGCTGAGGAGCTGATACACGCATTAACACTCCCTTTTCCAACTCAGTGCTGGGATGCGATGCATCATCAATGGTCAGTGGCACATCACACGTGTATTTTGCCCTTAGCTGAGCCACGTGAAGGATAAGTCAGATGCTAGACCTACTGCTGCTGCTATCACAGCACGGACCATGACACCGCAGCTGCGCTCGCTGCTCTGTGACTTGGGCAATCTGTTTGAGTGTTTTAGCCAGTCATCATCTCCTCAGGTTCACTAGACTGTTAATGATGGCGAAGGACTACCAGCATAGCAGTTGGACGACAGTGAGCTGCCAGCTTATCAGTGCTGACATACAGGGAACTGTCACTTCATAAACCGGCCAGCAAATGAATGGCAGTGCCGACGAGGCAAAGAAAGGTGAAACAATGCGTGCAAGTCAGGCGGGAGAGTTGCTCCAGCAGCGCCATTGACATTCTCGTTCATGCTACCCTCTGTCCAGTTCACCAAGCCACCCAGCAGGAGGGAGGGACTGGCTGCTGGACTGCCCAGAGCCCTAGAAATCTAGGGCACTGTGCAGTATGTCAGCAGCCAGCCCTTGCCTCCCACACACCCCACCATGCAGCTTTAGACGCAACATGGGGGGGTGCCGCAATGAAACAACGTTAGGCGTCCTACTTCCCGTGGTTATTTTATGGCCTTCATGGCGATTTTCGCATTCCCATTTTCTCCGGGAATCTGGCTGTTCCATTCCCGAGAAAACGGGAACAAAAAATTTGTGGGAATCCCAGGTGCCCGTTTCCTGGGCGCCTGGGAATGGAAACCCTAGCAATTAGTGAACATTTTCACCTCTGTAATTCTTCATTGATAATATCGCATTTTTGTTTTTGTTAGTACAAGTATAAGATTAGAGTGGGGTCATGAATAAGCAATTTCAGATTGATTTACAGTATATTGTGCAATGTGCAAGTCAGCTAGCTGTGGTTGTAAACTCAATCGCTTAACCTTAATCTATGTTTTAGAACAACAGTTGGAGAAGCACTGGCACAGAAGGCAAGTCGCACCTGTGTGAATTTTATTATACATCGCAGTCACATTTGACTACAAATTTAGATTCAGAAAGTAAGTAATAAGCATTTGCAGTGCACCTAAAAGCTAGCTGGGTTGGTTAATCTGCCACATTTTACCATAGTTAACACCATGAAAGACTATAGGACATGGGCTGGTCGTGGTCTATTGAGTTCCATCCATTGGGAGAGAAAGGGAGACAAACTAAGTGGTAAAAGACATGGAGAATAGATGAATTTTGAGCTGAAATATATATTGGTAATTACGTCTGAAAGTCATAATTGTCTATCATCGTGTATTTGCTGCAGCTGGGATGGCCAATTGCAGATGCAGATGACTATCATTCTGCTGCAAACAAACAGAAAATGATTGATGGCATTCCTCTCACTGATGAAGCAAGTACTGCCACTAAATTATTGTCTGTCTCCCAATTTATGTGCTCTGTAATCATTCTGCCATTTTTGCAAATGTGGCTTTGGAAAAATTTCTGGCTGTATTTAGTAAATTTCAGCACAGCCAACACAGATTGACTGTCATAATTTCTTGTTAAGCGATTTGATGGCTTTCCCACTCTCAGGCATTGGTTGCAATGTACATTCAAGTTAATTTTGTTTTGTTTCATTTAGACTGTACAAAAACAGGGTGTAAATATTGCAATTCTTGTTCCAAATCTGGTACCAGGTACATCCCATCCCAGGTATAGCCAAAGTTGAAATTTGGTATGTTCTTAGTATATCATTATTTGGGGAACAATGTATTTGAAGTGTTTAAAATGCTGATCTGACACGTGTACGATTATTTCAGGACCGAATACCTTGGTTGTTGGGTTTACATGAACACATATGCCAGTTAGTATATACCAACTTTTTTCCCATGTTGTTGCTAAAATATTTATATATAATCATTGTATGAATTATTCACTTTTTTGGAGTAAGTTTCCTTTTTTGTCAAAAAAAGTTCTAATGTGCTTTTTGTGGCACTAGATATGCACATACCTATTGTCAAGTTTCTTTTGTAGTTCCAGAGATAGTCTGATGAAAGATTAGTTACTCGTGATTGAAAATAGTGAATCATTCCAATGTCTGACATTGTGCACTTTAAATATGCATGTTCTTACTTC
>Ga0209454_1003269_pt1 | contig 11501 bp, 6 predicted proteins | sample WorMetHERISLAND1_2_FD_187400 | JGI IMG/M metagenome (GOLD analysis project Ga0209454, IMG submission 187400) | Marine gutless worms symbiont microbial communities from Max Planck institute for Marine Microbiology, Germany - Olavius geniculatus... | ecosystem: Host-associated > Annelida >...
ACTTCCTCAAGCGACTCGGTGAGCATATCGAGGCCAATATCTTGCGGGCGGCGCGGGATGAGGATCTGAAGCCATGGTACAGCGCCGTTGCCTCCGGCCACGGCGTCGGCAAGTCGGCCTTGGTGGCGTGGCTGATTTATTTCCTCATGTCGACCCGCCATGATACCCGTGGCACGGTCACCGCCAGCACCCAGCCTCAGCTCGAGCAGAAGACCTGGCCGGAGCTGGCCAAATGGCATCGCCTGGCCTTGAACCGCGACTGGTTTCTCTGGATGGCGACGTCCTTTTCATTCGCACCCTACGCGGCGACGCGGCGCAAGAACTATATGGTCAATGCGGCCACCGTCTCCGAGCAGCGGACGGAGGCCTTCGCGGGATTGCACAACGAGGGTGGCGCGGTTTTCGTCATCTTCGACGAGGCGGCCGGCGTGCCCGCGCCGGTGTGGGACGTGGCCGAGGGTGCCATGACGGACGGCGAAGCCTTCTTTTTCGCCTTTGGCAACCCGACGCGCCCGAACGGCAAGTTCTTCGATTGCTCCCATAAACACGAAGACTTCTACGACACGCAATATGTCGACGCGCGGAGCGTTCGCCTTGCCAACCGCAACACCCTCGAGCGCATCCTCGCGAAATACGGCGCGGATAGCGATGAGGCGAAGGTCCGGGTCTTGGGGCAATTCCCGTCGCAGAGTTTCAGTGGCTTCATCTCCCGCGCCGACGTCGACACCGCCATGGGGCGCAAATCCGCGGATATCGATGGGGGTGCGGCCCTGATCATGGCCGCCGACGTGGCGCGCGGCGGCGCGAACAGTACGGTGATCGGTTTTCGGCGCGGGCGCGTCCATCGCGGGCTGCCCTTGCGGACCCTGAATGGGCTCGGCAATGTCGAGGTCGCGCGGCATGTCGCCGAGCTGGCCGCCGAGCACCAGCCGGATGTCATTATCATCGAGGCGCCCGGACCGGGGGGTGGGGTCATCGACATCTTGCGCGACCGTGGCATCTACGTCGAGGAGGTGTTCCCCGGCGCGGCGGCGAAACAGTCGATGCGATACCTCAACCGCCGCGCCGAGCTGTGGGCGCTCATGCGGGATTGGATTATCGACGAGGCCATCCTGCCACAGGATGGCGCCCTGTTCGCGCAGTTGACCGGGATCGAATATTCGTACGACCGGGACGAGCAGCGCATCCGCATGGAGCCCAAGCAGCGCATGCGGACCCGCGGCTTGCCGTCCCCCGACTGGGCGGATATGCTGGCGTTGACATTCGCCAGCCCGCATACCCGGCGGCGCGATGCGCACGTTGGCCCATTCGGGCGCGCGCACTGGGGACGCGCGATCCTGAGCGAACCGCTGGGCGAGGCGGAGTACCGGCGCGCGGAGCTCTTCTAGATGCGCCCGTACTATTTTCAGGCGGGCAAGGACGCGCGGGGGAAAGCGGGTTGGTACGCGTATACTTTTTTACCGTGTTTCATTATTTCTGTTTTACCCAACGGTTGCCTAGTCCTGGGATCGAGTTCAATTGCCTTTCGATTGAGCTGAAGGTGTGGTCGCCATCCCGATAGCCGTCCCCAGCTCTGACGACCGAAATAGTGGTGCGGATCCCTGTGGTACTCGAACTTAAATGCATAATTACCGAGTCGGAACCATTCTCCCTTTATTAGGCTCCGTCCGAAAGCCATAACGGCCCGTGCGCGACGGCGTATTATGTTCGCCCACCAGTCACCCTCTGTCTCCGCCATCTCCTTTGGGGAGAGCTGCTTGAACGCTGCAATATTGGCTTCTGGTCCAAAGATGAGCTCGATGTCATCCTGCGTCAGCGTGTTGGTGCCGGCCGGTGGTTGCGCACTGGCAACCATGGGGCTGGCCAGCGCAATGAGCAATATAAAGCCGAGCATGGTATGTGAGCGTTTATGGGTCATCGTATTCCACTCCGTATTTTGGAAAGTGATTCAGGTTCTATTTCCCCAGCGGGTACGTCAGGTGGATGCCGACGCTGGAGCCGCTGTCGCCACTGATGTCGGCCAGGACGTTCGTGTGCAGGGTGAGCTTCTCGGTGGGCGCGAAGCTCACGCCCAACAACAGATCTGTGCGTGTGGTGCGAATGTCGGCGGTGGCGCCGGGTCCTTTGGCTTTATCCAGGTGACCGATGCGAAACCCGCCGGAAAGGGAAACCTGATCGTTGACTGCGAAACTGAGGTTGGGTTCGAGATAGAGCAGATCGCCAGGGTCGATGCTTTTACGGCCTTTGACCGCTCTCGGTGCGGTGTAGCTATAGCCGGCGGTTAGGGCGAGGACGATGGGGTCGAAGCTGCGGTAGGTAGTGAGTCCGGCGTTCCATGTCTTTCCATAGACGAGCGCCTTGGTATTGGAGGAACCTACGTTCTCGATGAGTGCGGTTTCAATGAACCCCAATAAGGCCGGCGTGGCATTCTCCGGGGAGAACCGATGATTGACGCCGGCCGTGAAGTTTCTCCACCGGAATGTATTCGTGCTGGCGGATTCTCCAAGCCCGAGCGTTCTGGTTTCAGACCAGACAGCGGTTATCCGGCTATAGACCTCGGTATTTGATGTGACGCCGTATCGAATACCGAGTCTTGAGATGGCCTGATCCCGGTTGTAAAGCGTGAAGTCATTGTGAACCTGGTTGTTGTACGTTACGCTAAAATTGAGCTGGACTGTTTTCTCTTCGGTCAGCAAATCTTCGACCATGAGGGGGAGATCTGCCCAACCAGGCCCGATGAATGCCATCGTGCAGAGGCCTGCGCAATGCTTCCAGAATTTACACATCTTTCATTAGCGTATAGTCTGTCTGCTACCTACTCCGCCCAAATAGAAAATAAATCTCATATTAATCAAATAATTAGTAGATCATTAAGGTCTCACTACCCCAAACAGACCCCCGATTGAGCCGAAATTCGACCTGGGGCCGCAGGAGTCGGGTCAGTGAACGCGATAGCAGGGAGAGCGCGGGATGCGGAGAGCGATGGATCGAGCGGTGGGGGCCGGAGGGTCCAGATCAGGGGTTCTAGGGCAGGATTGGAACAATCACTGGCGGAGTAGGTAGCAGCCAAAAGGATATTCAAGGACATCCAATAAAGACCAATAACCTTTCATTCGAACATAGCAATATGGTCCTGTAAAGCTTATCGCTGTCCATTATAATCCAGGTAGATTGGGGGTCTGATCGGTGCTTTATCACAGGACACCCCATCCGGGGATGGCGCATGGCGGTAATTCACAAGCTGACCCCGCGCAAGGTGGCGACCGTCGGTCCGGGGAAACATGAAGACGGCGGCGGGCTGCGGCTGGTGGTGTCAAAAACCGGCTCCCGGAAGTGGATCTTGCGCTTCACTATTCATGGCAAGCGCCGGGAGATGGGCCTGGGCAGCCTCCGGGATGTGGGCTTGGCCGAGGCGCGGGAGTGGGCCGTCGAGTACCGGCGGCAAGCCAGGCGCGGCATCGACCCCATCGCGGCACGGCGGGCCGGACTGCGGGCGCCCACCTTCACCACCTGTGCCGCCCGCTACGTCCTGGCGCACCGGCACGGCTGGACCAGCGCCAAGCATGCCCGGCAGTGGGTGAGCACGCTCAGGACCTATGTCCGGCCAGCGATCGGCTCAAAGCCGGTGGATGCCATCACCACCGAGGACCTGTTGAAGATCCTGTCCCCGCTCTGGATCAGCAAGACCGAGACCGCCAAGCGGGTGCGGGCGCGGATCGAAAACATCCTCGACTATGCCGCCGCCTATCAGTACCGCGATGCCCTGAACCCGGCCCGCTGGCGGGGCCACTTGGACAAGCTGCTGCCGAAGCCCTCCCAGGTGAGGACGGTCCGCCACCTCCCGGCAATGCCCTACCCCGAGGTTCCCGCCTTCATGGTAGAGCTGGCCGAGGACGGCAGTGTGTCGGCGCTGGCGTTGCAGTTTCTAATTCTAACGGCCACCCGCAGCGGCGAGGTGTTGCACGCCCGCTGGCGTGAGATCGATCGGGAAGCAGCGGTCTGGACCATCCCCGCCGAACGGATGAAAACCCGACGTGTGCATCGGGTGCCGCTTACCGCCACCGCCCTGGGGATCCTGGAAGCCTTTCCACGCAGCGGCGACAACTCCTATCTCTTCCCCGGCACCCGTCCCGGTCGCCCCCTATCCAGCATGGCGTTGCTCCTGCTGATGCGCGCCCTGGGCTACGGGGTGAACGGCAACTGGGGCGCTTACGTGCCCCACGGCTTCCGGTCCAGCTTCCGCGACTGGTCCGGCGAGGCGTCCAGCTTTCCGCGCGATGTGGCGGAAATGGCCCTGGCCCATGTGATCGAGAACCGGGTCGAAGCCGCCTACCGGCGCGGCGACCTGTTCGCCAAACGCCGACAGATGATGCAGGCATGGGCCGACTATGTGATCCGGGAACAGCCTGAAATCGTGGCGCCCATCAGCCAGCATGCCTGACTCGTTTCTTCTGCACAATTGTCCAGCTGACAGACGCCAAGGTACGGGATAAGGCAACGCTGCATTTATTCAATCGGGCGTCCGTGAGGTGCATAAAAGACAATAGCGAAGCAGGGGTGAATAAGATTCATGAGAGACGGTTTCACACAAAAAACAAAGGATGAACTTGCGCGCCGAGCAGGTTATCTGTGTTCGAAGCCCGATTGTGAAATACAGACGGTGGGGGCAAAAAAGGATGACGATGGACATATCAACATTGGAGTTGCTGCTCATATAACGGCCGCATCACCCGGCGGGCCACGATACGACGCTAACCTGAAACGGGAAGAGCGCAATCACCAAAGCAATGGGATCTGGCTCTGCCAGACTTACGCAAAACTAGTCGATTCTGACGATTCTCATTTCACAGTTGAAGAGTTGCGTAGATGGAAAAAGTGCAGAGAGGAAAGGTCATTTTTAGCGGTTATTACATCGAAACCGAGTCCAAATAGTGCGATTATTTCTGATGACGATGATGTTCAAAAAAACTTTGATATTGCCCTTTTGAATGACTGTTTCAATTCAGACCTGTCTGCCTTTCAGGAGGCTCTGAAGTGGACATCGGAACCTGTAACTCTGAACCTCAGAATGATGGATGAAGATCGGAGCAGGAGGGAAGTTTTTACCGTATCCGGCCTAGCCTCGGGGTTTGACGTATACGATCAATTCACTGTCATAGCAGCGCCAGGAACTGGAAAGACAACAACCCTATTACAACTTGTCAAAGCAACACTTGATAATTCCGATTTCGTTGCTGTCTTTATTCCCCTGGGCGAGTGGGCGACGGGGTCGGATAGTTTCTTTCAATCACTCTTGAGGCGGAAAGCATTCCGCGGAGCCCGTCAGGAACAGTTTGAACTTATCGCACAGAATGGAAAGCTCGTACTCATTCTCGATAGCTGGAACGAGCTAGATTTCAAGTCCCAAGAACGTGTACGAAGAGACCTTAATGGCCTAAGGCGTGACTTTCCCGATTTACGCGTTGTTATCAGCTCAAGGTATCGGGATTCTGATATTCCTATAGATGGTCCCGTCGTTGAGATAGACCTATTGACGGAAGATCAACAGCTAGAGCTTGCGAAGTCACTGCTCGGAACTGACAGCGAGTCCTTGATAGATCATGCTTGGCGAACGCCAGGTCTTAGGGAGTTGGTTGCCATCCCTCTCTATTTGACCACCTTGTTGAAAGCAGCACCGATTGGAGGTCTTCCAACAACCAAAGAGAAGATCCTGCGATCCTTCGTCTTCGAATTTGATCGAGACCGCGACAAGTCGGCAACTCTGCGCGATTCCTTGCAAGGGTTTCATATGGAATTCCTTGAAGAGATAGCCGTTTCATCTACTGAGAACGGGACTGTCGGACTTACCGAAAAACAGGCGCGATCAGCGGTGTGCGTCGTACAGAATCGGTTGAAGGAAGAGCAGCAAATAGCCGAATTATTTCAGCCCATGAACGTACTCAGTACGCTCGTTGACGCACACATGCTCGTCAGGTCTGACATGGTAAATGATAGCGTATGGTTTCGGCACCAGCACCAGCAATTTCAGGAATGGTTCGCATCGTTTCGCGTTCAACAAAAGCTGCTTTCAGCTTCACAGGGAGATGATGAAGCGAGAAATGTAATCAGGGAAAAATTTTTTGATCTTCCTTGTTGGGAGGAGGCGGTCCTCTTCGCCTGTGACAGGCTCTCGCGTGCCGATGAAAAAAACAGAAATGCCGTCGCATGGGCCATTCTCGAAACGCTGGGCATTGACCCGTTATTTTCGGCGGAAATGATCTTCCGATCATCCGATGACGTGTGGGGTCAGGTAAGAAACGATGTTGTTTCCTTCGCGCGGAGTTGGCATACGCCCGGACGCGTAGACCGCGCGGTCACATTCATGATCGATACGGGGCGTGCGGAGTTCTCTGAGCTAGTCTGGCCATTGATTTCGAATGAGGACAATCAGGTCCATTTGAGCGCGCTCAGAGCAGGACGGAGGTTCAGACCTGGCGTCCTTGGTTCGAATGCAAAAAACCTGATCGCAAAGCTACCAGAAGACGTGAGAGAGCACGTCATATCCGAGATCGCCAGCCTCGGTGACATGGTCGGAATAGAGCTAGCTACGTCCTTGGCTAAGGCAGATAAAAGCCCAAAGATCAAAAAATCCACAATCGAGTCACTGTTCTTTCGCCGCGCGGATCGTTTTGCCAAAGAGATACTCGATGCATCACCGGACGAGGTTTGGCAGTCATTTGCTCTGGAATGGAACTCTCGTGAATTTTCCGATCCAGAAGTATCAGCGCGGATTCAGGAAGAAGCTGACAAGCTTTTTGTCTATGAGACTGACCCAGGAAGAACCCTAAGCATTATCCTGAGAGGCAACGTCAATAATCCTGGAGACGAGAAGAAGGTTCGTGAGCTTGTCGAACGGATTGATTTTTCAGACACGGGTTCAGTTAACCAATGGTTAATCCATCGCGCATATGAGCGCTATCCGGGACAGGTTGTTGCCGGCCTTATCGCGCTGCTTGAACAGGGCAAGAAGGTACCCTTCAAGGCCGATGATATGCTGCGTATGTCCGACGTCGTGATTGACAACGGTCCGTTGGCAGACTGTGTTTTAAAGCACACCGGAGATGGCAGAGACGCAGAGATTGCAGCGAGCATTGTGGGACCGAAAACAGTTCGTAATCTGATCGACCAGCTGTTCGAGTTGGACGCCCGCATAAGAGAGAACAAAGGCCAATACGACAAGTCATCAAAATTAGATCGAGAAATATTCGCGCAGCGTGACGAATACCACCGGATTTTTGATTTGATTTCAGTCGGTAAGATCAAACCATTTGCCGAGGCCATACTTGAACGTTCCAATACTGTAAATACAAATCAGATCTATATATTGTCCAGACTTATCTCACGGTATAGTCGTGTCGAGGGCGAGCGTTTAGAACTTGCCCCCGAGACCTACAATCTAATCACGGCTGCTGTCCAGCGCTGGGGAGAAACCCTGCTTGCCTCTCCGGAGGCGACGCGTGAAGAGTTCGCTGAAATTGCGCAAGCCGCCGAACGACTGGCGTCCCCCAAGCTTGTACCATTGCTGCTGAACCTGTTGGCGGAAGACCTGAAGCGACAAAAGCGTGCTCGGGAGGAATTGTTGGAAGCACGCAAGCAAGGGCGATATATCCAGAACGATGCCCACATGTATTGGAGGCTTCAGTACAGGAATGCGTTTGCCACTATTAGGGACCAGCAAGCTATCGATGCGATGAAGTCCTACTTGCGAAACCCGGAGTTCGGGGACGAGGCGGCCCACGTTCTTAAATCGGTGTGGCAAGAGTCTCAGCCCAAGGAGGACAAGTCTGGTTTCTTGAAGTCATCGCTGGATTTTTCTGTTGTCCCCGAGTCGTACCGAAAACGCCAATCAGGTGAATTCGAATACACACACCCCTTCGTTGATGACATCGTCGATGCGATTAATGATATCATCAAACCAGGCTCTGGCTATAGTGATCTCAACCATGCGTTGAAGCTAGCAACTGTGGCATTCAGCATGCCATATTCTGACAAACAAGAAACAATTGATGCGTTACTGGATTTAGCAATTCCTGCTGTTGAAAAACGAGGCCTGTTAACGGTGCTTGCGTTATCGGGAGAAACGATCTCTTCCGAACAGGTTATGCGCGGAATCGACGAACTTCTGGAGGAATCGAAAGAGAAACCCTTGATGATTCAAGGGCAGAACGGATGGTCTTTAGAAGGCTGGCTCCGACTTCTGCCTTTCACAGAACAGCCTTCCATCATACTGCAAGTTCTTGAGCGGTTGGAAGGCTTCAGGGCTGATCCGTGGAATCTGAGACAGCTGCTTTCGGCTTTAAGCTACGCGCCATTAGCTGAGGCGGAAGCTGTACTCGAGGAGCTTGCGAAACGTGACGAGTGGTTTCTGAGCGAAAATTACTGGAATGACTGGATCGTAACTCTGACGAGGCGTAATTCTCTCACGGCTGCGCGAATATTTCTCGATCTAATTTACACTGGTTCCTTACTGACTAGAGCTGATTATCCTCCGCCCATAGTCAAAAAACATCTCGCTGGATTCATGACTAAACATGGTGAATTCAGGCAGGAGGTTTACGAGCGGTTCTCAACCACTGAGAATGATGCTGTGCGAACGGTTCTTGCATCAGCTATTGCAAACGCGCCTGATATTGATGGCATTCTATCCCTGGTACGGGTGGCCGCTGCCCACAATCAAGCGTTTCATAGCACTAGCCTTGATTATGCTTTGAAAGAGATTTTTTTGGAATATAGACCAATAGAATCCTCAAATATTCAGGAAGTGTTTCGTATTCCCGTTCCGGGGCTTAGAAAAAGTCTGTTTGAGTTAGTCGTAAACGGTAGTCCCAAAGAGGCACGACTCGGAGCTGATTGCCTAACAGCCATTGATAAACTCCGTGATGAGTATGGTCTGGTGGATAGCGATCCGCGACACCCTGATATAGCTTCCGGAGTTCCCTGGCCTAACGTGTCCGGCTACGTGAACAAGCAGCAGCCCGAAATCAAAGTGGAAAAGCGCGGCATGGAAACCAGCGTCAGCATTGCGACCGAGGCTTTGGATCAGATCGCCTTCCAGCATTCTGTGTTATGTCAAACATGCATGCCATACCGCAACCCCGGAGATGATGTTCTCAGGTGGGAACGTTCACAAGGAAAAATGAAACTGTTGATTACTGCGGGAGAAGTTGTTGATCCACATACGGAAAATTATGTGCAACTGGGATTGCCGTGGCGTCTACAAGACCCAACCAAACGGGGTAAATCGGGACCAAATGGTTACCAAATACGTGCATTTAAGGACCAGTTAGGGAGATTGTCGGCTGCTCTGATTCGGGTTGCCACGGTTAACGGCGACCGCACCGTCCAAATCGACGGAAAAGTTGTCTCAGGTTTGGACATTTGGTTCCCCCAAAAAGAACAACAGCGCGTCCTATGGCCTTCGAGCATTCATCTCAGCCTCGATTACTTCTCCAGCTTGCAAAAGCACGCGGTGCCGCTTGACGAACGCGCACTGGCGGCTTTAGCGCACTCGGCTATGGCTCTGGATATTTACGCTTGGTTAGCGCAGCGGTTGCATCGGGTGCCACAGAGCAAGCCGCAGTTCATCTCCTGGGCCGCGCTCAAGGGGCAGTTCGGACCGGAATTTGGGCGGATGACCCATTTCAGGGAAACATTTCATCTTGCTCTGCGCCAGGTCCTTGCTTACTACCCGAAGGCAAACGTAGAGGGGGATCAAGGTGGGTTGACCTTGCAGAAGAGTCCGCCCCCCGTTTCTGCACGGGCCATCATTGTGTGAAATCCTGGGGAATCGGCGGAGTTATCCACGGCTACTTACCGGCACAACCCTATAGGTACCCTATAGCAAACCGATAGCTACCAACTACGACCTGTGGAAAAACCCAAAATCACCAGTCCCACAAGGGGTGTTCGCTACGCTCATCACTACCAACGAACAGGTACCCACAGCACACCCCCAGCAATCCTGACAGCCCAGGAGCAAGCAGAAAGACCGGAAAGATCTACAGGATGGAATCCCTGGCCCACGGCTGGTCCGAGCAGAAGATCAATCCCGGCGGTCAATGCCAGGTACCGGGCAGGTACCGGGCAGGGTTTGGCTTCTCAACGCCGGAGCCTCGGGAACCGCTCCTGGAAGACCGACGCGAGGGATGGGAGTCCAACCGAGATAGTCAGCCCCAGAATTGCCCCTACGGGGGTCCTTCCATAGAACGGAAAATATTGTACGCTGAGCCTCGACCGCCGCTTATGGAAGCTTCCGGACGCTAGCTCATCGGTCTTAACGTTCGACAAGCTGCAATTGCCGCGGCAACCATAAGCCCTTCAGATCAATGGACACGGCCTCGAATGGTGGTGCGACAACCTGGTCGGCCTCGGCAAAGTGACTGACCTCGACCCAAGCGCTAGCAGCGAGCCGGTAGACTTCCAAGGTACGCTCGATCGGATCAATCAGCCATGCATACCGCACCCCGTAGCGCGCATACAATGGCATCTTATCCTCACGATCCTTCCGTTTGGTGGACGGAGACAGGATCTCGCAGACCCAATCGGGGACAATCTCGAAACGGTGACCTTCCGGCGGATAAGGCATCCGCTCGCACCGCCAGCCGGCCAAATCCGGGACCGCTACTTCCGTATCTCGTATAAAGTGCACTTCCGGTTCCGGACAGATCCACCAGCCGCCAGGACCACCAACACCCATACCGAAAGGACCACCAACCCTGACTGCAAGGTTAAGGGCAATCTGACCATGCGAACCTGATGGGCGCGATTGGGTGTAAAGCTGGCCGTTCAGAATCTCTCCGACTACCCCCTCGGGCAGGGCCTCCAGGGCCTCATAGAGGGTTGGTTGATGTACTGGTGCTGGTTGCATCAACTCAATCTCTCCTGTTTCGGGGTAGACCCAATATTCATTATTGGGACGTAGCTGCAGCTACCGAAGGCTGGTGGATACCGAGCACCCGCTCACCGTGCTCGCGGAGCTCCCCATGTAGCCCGACATAGCGATACAGCGTCGAGCGTGTCACCCCGAGCTCCTCGCAGAGCTCACTGACCTTGGTGTCATGGTTCTATATCATCGCCGCCTGCGCGAGCCGAACCTGGGTCTTGGTCAGGTCGAACCGCCGTCCGCCTTTTCGACCCCGAGCACGAGCGGCGGCGAGTCCGGCCTTGGTTCTTTCGCGAACCAGCTCACGCTCGAACTCCGCTAATGCAGCGAAGATGCCGAAGATCGGTTTGCCGCTGGCCGTCGTCGTATCGATCTCGGCCCCCTGACCAGCGAGGACTTTAAGTAGTGACCAAGGCTTAGCGTACAATATTTTCCGTTCTATGGAAGGACCCCTATCGGTATTCTTCACGCTTTGCGCATCAACGATCACGAAGGCTGTCTTCGCGTTCCGACCACGGCTGATACGGACCGCGCCAACCACATTTTTTTAAGGCTTGCTCAAGCAAGCTGGGCTCATCGG
>Ga0209454_1003271_pt1 | contig 11498 bp, 6 predicted proteins | sample WorMetHERISLAND1_2_FD_187400 | JGI IMG/M metagenome (GOLD analysis project Ga0209454, IMG submission 187400) | Marine gutless worms symbiont microbial communities from Max Planck institute for Marine Microbiology, Germany - Olavius geniculatus... | ecosystem: Host-associated > Annelida >...
TAGTCATGATGATGTTTTTGGTCTTGTCGTCATGGCACAGCCAGTGCCAGAGTTTACGCGGTTCGTTCGATGTGCGTTGGGTGGCTGCTGTCTTGTAGACCAAGCCAGTCATCTTCAGCCACAGATCCACCCAGCTGGCAGCCATAGTACTGCATTTGCCATTGCCATTTATTAAACTATTCTGGGCAGAAAGCTGATAACCTATTTTACACACTACCGATATTGACAGTGCAGGAGTTTAATACACCGTCAACTTATACGGCACACGGGCACACAAAGTTTCTAATGCGCTGCAGCATCAGTCTGGGTTAGTAAAAAGCAAAGAGAAAGTTTTTAGATAGCATTTAAGAGTAGGGAATAGCATAATATTCATGAGATTTATTATAAGATCTCACCGACAGATTTCCACAAGTAACCAAGCTGTAACTATTGGAAGGCAGACTCTATTTTGACAGATGCTATTCTGACTGAAATTCACGTCAACAGACACATCATTATGCTTTACATTCACATTCACCAGGGGGCAACAATTTCATGTGTAGTGAAGTACAATTTTGCACTTAATATTAAAATTACGGTTTTCGTTTACGTTACGCTTAGGGTTTGGGCTAGGGTTAGTGTTTTTGAAACATTTATGTGACAGTAATGCACCCCGCAAGTTAGCGTACAGTATAGGTAATAAGTGCAACGGTGGTGGACGTAACTACAAAACTTGCCGACTGGCTATCCAGTGACAGTCTACTTGGTAGATTTGAGGAGCTAGTTGGTCAACTGGTTGGTCATATGGCGGAGGTCATCAGTCACTGAGCTGTCGCTATTCTGACAGCCGCCGTGTCCCGGCAGCTGTCAGAATAGTGTCTGTTGGAATAGAGTACTGTACCTGAAACTATCTGGTGTTCGTAGGCTATGAACTAGGTGATGTCTGTAGTGTAGTTTTTGCGTTACGATTTATGTGCTATTGCCACGTTGTTTGTTTGACATGCATGTGTTCTGTTGAAGAATGACAACATACTGGCATGCAGGTGATTGGTGACTAGTCTGAAGAGGCACTTGTCTGAAATAGCCTATAACTCATTTCACCACAGCGAGTGGTTGATATAGCCAACAGTCGTTATAGTCAAGGTCCACCAAAGCCAAAGATGCAATTTATCTCTATTCTTAATCCCATTACTAACTTTAACCCTGTCCCTAATTTGCATGATGTTTAAACTGGTGTCCCTTTAGACTAGTGAACTGTTTTAGGCATGCGGCCTGCATGTGTATTTGTTGGCAGTATCGGTTGTTTATTGAAAGAGAGGCTTTTCTGTGATCAAAATGAACTAAATTTTGGATGTGGCTGGGTTGCTTAGTGATAACTTAGCAACTTGGTATTTTTACATGTACTTTGTTTTGAATGTTGTGAACAATAGATGTTTCATAATTCCGAAAATTTTCACTGATGACTGAATATCATTTCTGTTATTGTTGTCATGCAACTGTGGCTGATGTCGTTTTTGCTGCATATGTTGAAATTATTTGCTGACGCTAGTACTGTTGCATGTTGTCCTTGCATGCCGTGCTCTAACAAGCATCAGTTCTTTTGTTTTTGTAATTGTGGCCAGTTTTGCTTCGGCAAGATGTGAGCGCTCATTCAGGCATTTATTGTGTGCATTTCGTAAGACATCAGCAGTGTCGGCTATTGTGTGATAGATTCATGCTATCTGCAGCAGAAATATAGGCGGACGGGGATTCTGGTTTCTAACAGTGTAAGGTTTGTTGTGCGGCCTGGTAGTCTAACGGTAGCACACCAGACTAGGGTTTGCGAGTTTGCTTTTCACTCTTTTTTTCAGCACACTGCCAGGTAACAACTCTGGGCAAGTTGTTTAGACACACCTCTGTCATCAAGCAGTATAATTTGTTATCGGCTGGTAACTGTTGCGAGGGTTATGGCAGTCTATGGGTGTTCTGAATTTCTTCCCATATATCTGAGCTGTTTGTAGTCACTGCTGGCTTGGGCCTTGGTCACGGAGATGAGCACCACTTGCATTGGTCACAGAGCTGTATGAGACCACTGTTGACTATCAGCGATTTAACCTTATTATCTTACATTTAGGGCAGTGATTTTCAACTGGGGTTCCGCTGAACCCAAGGGTTCCACGAGCATCTGCCAAGGGTTCTGCAGATGGCCAGTAGAAGTAACTTAGCGAGTGAGTCACGCCAGACAAAGTCATAGAAAATCAGCACCGAATGAAATTAAGCTTTAGCACGTCCATTTTTGCATAGATCTACTGTGTTGAATCATTTTTGTTGTTAGTAATTTTGGCATATTTGCATTGTAGACCTATATTGTAACGTAGGCCCTTTAGGCTATATGCACAGCATTACTCAACTCCGAGGATTAGTGCGTTATCGGAAATGATTAGGATTATGGTTATGAAATCATTTGACGATTTACTTAGTTAATTCACTTTTTTGAACATTCTGCTAATGAAAATAAAAAGATGCATCTCTGAGGGCGTCCACGTGATAAATTTCTTGGTTGGTGGCTGGGGCTAAGCAGCCGTCGACAACCGCCTCGCCCGCTGTGTTTGGTTAAATACAAAAACTTACTGCTGCCTACTTGGCCTAATAGTTAAATGTTATATAGCTCTTCAGGGGAAACCCATCTCAGAGCTACGGAACGGCCAAGTTTTAGATTTTAATAGGTCATCTTTGCTTGCTTTTTCATCCCTACGGGGGCTCTGCCCTGCTAGGGAAATGTGTCTGTAGTTTCTACTTCACAATACATCGCTGGACGCATGGGGTTCCGTGAGTGACCTTCACACTTGTTTAGGGTTCCGCTGCAGCAAAAAGGTGGAAAAACACTGGTTTAGAGTGTGTTGTGTGTAAATTGTGCAGAACTCTGTGGAAGAGGTGATAGCATCAACTGCCTACCTGGAGCTGTTCATAAGGAAGGTGACAGACCCCGGTCTGCTCAAGACGTTTTTGCAATTCATCCTTGTTGGCGTTGTTGATGATGTTAGCATCATTGATACACTGACCAGCAGGGTCACTGGCATGCCAAGGGTTAGCCAGCTTCTACCACATTAATAATGGTTTGGTGTATATATGATAATTTGTGCAGAATTTTCTTAGAGACTTTGATGATAATTTCATCTTATCTCACTTTTTTGACCTTGACATTTGATCTTTTGTTCTTGACTCTTTTACCTCAAACTGCCATTCAGTTTGAACGTTGTTTGAATCAGAGGCTCAGACGTAGCAACTTTCTGCCCCACCTACTTTTTTGACCCATCACTACGCTGCAACTGGCTGTAACAGTTTCAAGAGGTTTACTCAGGACTCTATTTAGTGAAGCTGGACTGGATGTAGGTTTGTGGTAATATTAGTGAGTAGGGCTGCTACAGATTAAAAATATCTTATTCGATTTATTGTCAAAAAAATTTAAATTAATTGATTAATTTTGATTACTTTTTTGTAGTCAACCAGTAGACCAATAGCTGCAGAATTGAACTACTGGGTTGTTGATATCTTTCACAAAAGTGATGATGACGCAGCACACAAACCATGTAGTCGAAGCTAACAGAGTGCAGACTGTTAAATGAACACTACACAAGTGCAAATCTTTATTACATGTCTTATTACATGTTGGTGTCTTAGTGGTGTATTATGATAATAAGCACCTGCGATTGTTGTCTACTGTAGTTCATGCAGTCGATTGGAAATGTGCAAATAAGTGACATCAGCGATGTTTTAGGTCCTTTATTTTGAAATAAATCAGTCAAATTTTAATCAGTTAAAAGAATTTTATTCATTAATTTTTTAACAATTATTAAATTAATTAATTGTTAGTTTTTGCAGCTCTATTGGTGAGCTTGCTGTGTTGCCTTTATTGCAGCTAAGTATCATCACATTGCGGCTGTTTTCAACTATGATTGAACTGAACTGTGAAGAAGTCATGTTTCAGCTCATCTTCAAGTTGGTTATTTTGCTGTTATTTGTCATTCGTTTATGGTAGTTTGTTAGAAATAATCTTTAGTTTACAGGCCAATAGGAGCATTCCTAGTTATAGACAGTCCTCTTTTGACATATGAAGCATGCTTTCCGGTAATAATATCTCTTCAGCACGGGCATTATCGATAGTAATAGACTTATTGTTCGGAATAGAAGTAATGTTGATCCGATGAAGATGTCATTTGTTTATGCAGTTTTTTTGTGGAGTAATGTTTATCAGTAAACTCACATGTTATAACGGTTATGTGGGGCTGAATGGCTGTATGTGACTGACCAGTTGTCGACTGTATGATTTCTTGAAAACTCGACACTTGATGAACCTGCTGACATAACTACAGACATTCGTACGAAGTAGTAAATTCTCTCAAAAAAAGTATCAAATATTTGCTTTAGAAAATTATGCTTTGTTGACCATATGAGCAAACTTTTTCTTCTCTTATTTATTGATTATGTGCATAAGTTGTTATGATGCTTTGTTTTTCAAGTACATAAGTAAGTAAGTAATGTGATTTATTTTGCTCCACAATTTCAGTGAAACACCATAATTTAAGGCACTGCGTTACACTCACTAGCTATTTAATTATCTTGGCGAAATATGTACGCCTTTTAACTTGGTTCTAAGAAGGCTCAGTAAGCCATAGGTGGTGAATTACATGTACTAGTGTGTATAATCATGTTGAACCACTGCGTGGAGTGGAATGAGTTACTCCATGTCTTGGTTTAATCTTCACTTATTGCACACTTGTTTGCATTGCAGGTACTTAATCCCGTGTGCGCACATAATGATCAGCCAGCAGAAGTGTGTCCGAGACCAGGAGATGTACAGCAGGACCCCGGAGAAACTCATCTCACTAATGCCGGCTTGCAGCTTTGTCCCTGGCTCACAAGAGGGCGTCAGCAGCATGACTGCATTGGATGAGACACAGCCTGCTACGTCAGACATGTATATGATACTTTTCTTTTTATACTGTTGTTTTTTTAATGGTATTTGTCTGATGTTTTGGTCTCTAACACATTATTATGTCTTAGCCAAAGTGTTGTAATGTGATTGCAGGCTTATTTGCAGCAGTGGCTTCATGGCAGTGGGGCAGTTGCCCCTTTCCCTCAAATTTAGGGTTTTGGGGAAATTTTTTTCTCTGAAAATTTTTTGTCCAAGAATGCTGAATTTTAGGCTGAAAACCCCCATTGTGAGGAAATTTAGGGGCAAAATTGAAACTATAAGCATCCATTATTTCCTGTGTCGGAAATTTGCAGCTGTTTTTGGAAAATTGCAACTTTCTGGCCCGACTTTTTTTTAATCCATGATGCTGCTGATTTGGCTGTTTGTGCATTCATGCAAGCATGCTTCCTGAGTTATTAACTGGATGTGTGAATTTAAGGCTTTTCATGGATTTTTGTAAGATAGGTTTTGAACTGCTAACTGCATGTAAGATTTTCCAAATTACATGTATCTCATTTATTTGCTGTGCAAAGTATTTATATATAAAGAACGTAAATTGACACGCTGGCATAATTGCAGCGAGTATGTGAACATGACATTCGGAGATAGAGATCAAAATCTTCATCCATTGAAAACCTTTGTTGGCGAGTTATCGACTTTCATTTGGTAAAGATTTTAGGCCTAATTCAGAAACCCATTATGTCTGCTGTTTCTGGCATACAACAAACTCTGCAGTGATGTGAGCATGGCAGTCTTTTTGAAAGTAATCAGGAGTTTCGTGTTGCGTTTGGCGTGAATGCATTTCTGTATTCTGAACAATTTTTTCTACTAGCCCATAACATGTGCATGTTTTTTTTCATTGATCTTGTTGAGCCTCTATCCTCTTAATGTGTGACTGAATCTTTAACACTGATTATATGTGTTGTTCAGTACTAACCCGCATGGTGGCGCCATTGATGCTGTTTTGTCATCATCATCATCTATTCTGTCGACTCCGCAGCGCAGCGGCCCCGCCAAGTGGCTGTCGTCATGGCGACAAAGGTCTCGACCTTCTCCCCTCAGTCCTGCCGATAATGTTTCACTCGACGGCGGCTCAATCGGCGATGTCAATGATGGCAAGAGGTAACTGTTTCACGTATGCGTCAAGCGCTTGGATATTTTTTTTGACAGCAGACAACTGTCAAAAGATCACAGCTTTCATTCGATGCAGCAGACACCTTGGTTTCTGCTCAAGTTGACCTAACGATTTCAACAGTCTTTGTGACACCACTGATAGTCAGTTATTTGCCAAGATTTACACCACCCCACCATTATTTACAAGCACTTCTGTCTCCACCGGCTGATTGTGGGCCTAACTAAGATTCAAGACACAGTCTACGTAATAGGGCTGTCTGACCAGAGGTTACATCTCACTGATTGTAATTTTATTGTTTGCATGCTATTTTGTGATAGTTACTGACTGTATTGTTTTATCTTGTTGTTTATCATACAGTTGTGGTCTGACAATTGTTGCATTAAAGAAACATTTGATCTGACAGTGTACAGCAGACTTTTTATCAGATGCGCTGTGATACTGCTCCATTAGTTTTTGGAATTTGACTTTTGTGGGTTTGTGCTAACTAGAAGTAACTTGACCAGTTCTAAAACTAAATGTTGAATTGTGTAGTATTTCACGGTTTTGTCTTGTATCGAACATATCAGCTTGAGCTGAGCATGCATTTCAGCACCGTCTGTACTCAGTTTGGGCAACAGTTAAGCATAATTTGTAGTTTATTTTGGTAAATGCACTTCAATGAATATTTATTATTATTGTGTTTATATCTGTTAACATGTAGCTGTGGACTTGTATGTGTCTGAAATAAGGCTGAATTGATCGATTGACTGACTGATTAATTTAACGGTGTCATATGTTGAACAGTTTTTGAGCAGGAAGTTGCAGTTTTCTGACAGTCACTCCAGATTTTTGAGAGAAAAAAATTTTTTTTATCTGACAGCTGAAAATTTTGCACAGAGGAGACTGCTGGTGCTCATAATTCCAATCTTGCTTCTAAGTTTTCCAAAAAGTGGAGTTTTAGCCCTGAATTTTGCATTTTTGGACTAATTGTTTTTAATTAAAAAGATTTAGGGGCAATTTTGTGACAATATAAAATTTATGGAGCAAAGGGCAAGTGTTTCTTACACTCGTCATCTAGGTCGCCACTAGATTGATTGAATTGTGTTATAATGACAGGCCTGGTTCATCAACAAGCTCACCAAGTCGTAGTTTTGACGTCACCGTGTTTGAGACCAGCTACGTCGAGTACCTTCGCTCTGCACGCACATCGGTCCAGAATTGTGTCAATGCCTGCCGAGCCTGGTCTGCTCCATACGATGGGGAAAACCCAACGCTTCAGTCATTCTCCGACACCCATCCCATGACTCTTGTTAGCCATGATGTACATGTTACATCAGGCGGTGAAAAAGATGTGATTGTAAGTTCCTCGGATATCAATGATGAAGTAGTTAACGTTAACGATGCTTCAAATTTGAGACCAGTTGTCTTTCCTTCATCCGATGTCACATCTGTGTCATTGTCTGCTACCTATGATGGAATTACCCAGTTTCAGGTAATCCACGTGCTTACGACATCGTTAGAAGCCAATAGCCAATCCACAGAATCTGCTTCAGACATTGCTGGAGTTTCATTGGCTGCTGTTTCATCCAATAGCGATGGTCAGCAACAGTGCAGTGATTCACTGTCCAGTCGGGACGCAGCACAGCACAATGCATCCAATGAAGATGGAGCACAGCTCAGTTTATCCAATCTGGATACAACACAGCTCACCGTGCGCAATCAAAATGCAGCTGGACCTAGTTCGTCCAGTGAGCAGATAGCACACCCAAGTGTTCCCGTGGGACATCTGAGCATCAGTTCCAGTGCATCCGATGACCTGGAGTCTTTCTTCCGCCAGCTTTCCCACGTCTCGTCCAAGTCCGAGTTGGATTACTCTGAAACGGTCGACATTTGGACTGAATTGGATGAAGTGATTGCTCAGCTGGACATTACGTCATCGTCGACTGAAGATTTAGACAGCCAGAAAACGCTGACGCCAGAAGATCCGGTTGACACAGAGGACTTTACTAAGGATTCTCGGAATGATGCGACTGGTGTCAAGAGGCAGAATTCCACTGCTGCTGTGAACCTTGAGAGTACAGATAATGCACTGACTGAAGGTGATGGTCTGAATGCTGAAGCACAAGAAGGAAAGATGCAGGCTTCGGCAGCAATTGGCATTGAGGATAATGATGATAGTACTGCTGCTGCTGATGGTGATGGTGATGGCATCTCACAATGCATTAAACCTCACCCATTCTCAGCTCTGCTCCAGTGCAAATACGAACCGCCATATCTGCCTACTGTTGGTACGTCTACATTTGTTATTCTGCTATTTTGAAAGTTGCATCAGTCACGCAGTCTAGAAATTGTCGTAATGTGTTTGTCTGGATTTTTCCAGTCTGCAAGAAACTCATTTTGAGCTACTTGGTATTTTTTGGAGCAAATGCAAAGAAGTTGAAAAAATGAAAGTACTGGTAGTAACAGGAGTAGTTAGGAGGTTTTCAGGGTTCCTACAGGTCAGGGAAAACTGGAAAAAGTCAGGGAATTTGTGTGGTCAGCGTAAGGTCAGAGAAAAATATTTTTTTTGAAAAGTTAGGGAAAATGATTTTGTATCATGCAGACTGCAGATATCTGCAATTTTTTGTGTCTCCAAATATTAACAAGAAATCTGACCTGATGCTCATGAGATGTGCGAGAGCTTATGGCAGTTACTGTTCGCAGGTAATCTTGCTCTGTCTCCATCCATTTCATTGCAGTTCACTTTTTTGCAGCCAAAATTCACCAAAAAATCACTTAAAATTAATATTCTTAAAGTTCAAGGTCATCAATGTTGGCATTCCTAAGAAGCTTGTTAACAGTCTTGTTATGGTAAGCAACATGTCTGTGCCTATCTGCAACCATTTTCATGCTAGACAAGCCAACGGTGGATAAATAACTGCTTTTTAGAGGGGTACCCCTCTTTGACACCCACGTGGACAGACCTCCTTTAATCTATAGGGTCCAGACTTGGACTGCTAAAATCTACATTCAATGCTGAAAATTTCATATGCAGGTTATCTTGGTCTATCTCCAGCCATTTCAGTGCAAAATCGCAAAAATTCACTAAAACCCCCTATTTTGGGGTTCACAGTCATTTAAGGTTATCTATGTTGACATTTCTAAGAAGCTCATCGCCACTGCTTGTTATGATAAGCAGCATGTCTGTGCCTATCCGCAACCATTTTTATGCACAAGAGCTAGCTAGTGGCGCGTATTAGCTATGGTAATTCTGTCCGTCTGTCACGACCTGGTACTGTTTTTAGTTGAGATAGAGACTTCGGGTTTTCACTATATGGTACTTAGTGTCTAGTATTTCTCGACAAAATTTCATGCCACTGGGTGAAAGGGGTCTCCACGAACGAGGTGGCGAAAGAGGGCACTCCTCCTAAAAAGACGTTATTCTACTGCTATTGGGTCGTCTAACGTGAAAATGGTTGTAGATAGGCACAGACATGCTGCTTATCATAATGAGCACTGACAATGAGCTTCTTAGAAATGTTAACATGGATAACCTTGAATGACCTTGAACTCCCAAAATAGGTGGTTTTATTGAATTTTTCGAGATTTCGAGCTGTGACACGCATTTCAAGAGTGAATTGCGCTGAAATGGCTGGAGATAGACCAAGACAACTTGCATATGAAATTTTTAGCATTGAATGTAGATTTCAGCAAATCAAGTCTGGACCCTCTAGATTCAAGGAGGCCTGCGCACGCGGGTGTCAAAGAGGGGTTCCCTAGTTCGATAAGGTCAGAGAAATTGTCATTCTCTGACTGGAAATGTCAGGGAAAAGTCTGGAATTTTGCTACAGAAGACAGGTAGGAACCCTGGGTTTTATATGCAGCACATTTTTTGTCTGAAAACTGCGCTTCGTGTGGTTATTTGATTTGTGATTTGTGGCTCGGTAGTCTAACGGTAACATGCCTGACTTGTAATCTTGAGGTCACTCAGGGGCGCAGGTTTGACTCCGCACTGGGACACTGCCGGGTAACGACCTTGGGCAAGTTGTTTACACACATGTGCCTCTGTCACCTAGCAGCATAATTTGGTACCAGCTTCACCATTGGGAAGGTAACGGCAGTACATGGGAGAGGTCTGGCCTACCGCCCAAGTAGCTGAGTTTCGGCTCACTGCCAGCTCGGGGCCTATGAAACGGAGATGAGCACCACCCTACAGACACAGAGCTGTGAGAGAGCCCTGTTGACTACGGGAGTTTTACCTTTACCTTGATTTGTGTATATGCAGTTTCCGAAATCTGTCTCTATTTAATGAAAAAAGTATTTCATGCTTATCTGGCATTGTTTTCTAGTTGCTATTCTAGCTGGTTATTCTGGCGAAGATAATTTAAACCTAATGAATGTTGTGTTTTATTTCCTCTGTTATCAGCTGTTCTAAATGTACTGTAGATCAGTTATAGTGAGACAGCTGTAGCTGGCTATAGTATGATGGTAGTTACTTGCTATGAAGTAGAGCAATATATGTGCCACAGGTCCGCTGCTGTCGGCTCTGCTGTCCAAGCTGGAGCTGATGGTACAGAACCCTCTGTATGTCAACCTACAGCTGACCGGCCTGCTATCACGGCTTGCCTGCTTCCCACAACCTCTGCTCAAGTCTCTCCTTCTTAGCAACTTTCTTGTCTTCCAGCCTTCCATCAAGTCACTGGTCCAGGTCCATTTCTTACTTATTTATTCAGTTTGTGTTATTTGCATTGTTCTCTTTGTAGCGTACTTTGATAAGAAACTGGGGGATTCAAAACTGCCATTGAGCATAGAATAATGTATAGGTTTCAGCACGGTCTGCAGTGTATTATGCAAGTTGAACAAGGCATAATACACAATGGAGTAGACATGTTGAATATTTCATGGCCATGATCTACAGCGTGTTCTGCATGGACGCACGTGTGACATACAAACGTGAGACGCTATCAGTTGTTACACTTCACTGCGGCGAAATCATGGGCACTTGTATCATTCCAGACACTATGGTGAGAAATAGGAGCACTAAGTAGGTCGTGAAATAATTTTCGCTACTGATGTATCTGTCTTTTTTTGTTATTGGTTTTTTACTGAATAGATGTTTTTTGTGTGTTGTTCGATGAAATGTGTTATGTTTACCTTAAATCATTTGGCTGGGCTCCACTAATTGCGATGGGAGACGAATGTGTAAATTCCGTTCCCAAATTCTGCTTTGTTGTAGGAAGTCTTTCCCCTGGCATCTTCGCCCCCTGGCTGATTCGCCTCCTGGCTCTTTCGCCCCCTTACCTTGGACGTTTGACCCTTGTGGAATACCGGTAATTCGACATTGAGGTTCATACGTAATAATCGTCTTTAGGCCTAGACAGTTTATGCACGATGATGAGCATAAACGATTGTGTGAATGTTTAATGCTTTGTTCAATTCTGAAATAAAATCATTAAGCTTGTACCTATATTT
>Ga0209454_1003272_pt1 | contig 11497 bp, 8 predicted proteins | sample WorMetHERISLAND1_2_FD_187400 | JGI IMG/M metagenome (GOLD analysis project Ga0209454, IMG submission 187400) | Marine gutless worms symbiont microbial communities from Max Planck institute for Marine Microbiology, Germany - Olavius geniculatus... | ecosystem: Host-associated > Annelida >...
GTGTAGGTCTACATTTGCGTAACTTCAACAAACGACATCTAATTTTAACAAAATTTTACATCAACAATGCATCATCTATTGGCAATCAAAGTACCAAATTTCAGTTAAATCTGTTTATGCAAACAATAGTTATACAGCAGCTTTTGTGAGGTCGCCTCAAAACGTGAAGTGTTCAGTATTAGGTAACCGTTTGCTTAATCCTGACAGTGTCCACGGCTTGCTGGGAAATTCCACAATAAACTTTTTAGCACCATACCATTTCTTTCGTCTCAACGGTTTAATTAAAACAGGATCGTCTGCGGAAAACACTATTTTGTTATTGTTTACATTGTTTTGATTGCGGCAACAAACGTCACTCAGGACTGCTCGAGCGACTGCAGTATGTAACACCATATTGGTAATAAAGATATTTTGTTATTATATTTAACATTTGATAATTTTGGTAACAAATAATATTTTTCAGTGCAATTAGGCAATCACTTCAGGAATTTATTGGTAATTAAGCATACAAAACTTTGTTCAAATTTGTTCACATTTGACATTTTTATTGCACGATATCTAGGGGGGCAGTTTTTTACTGGACACAGTGTATGTAGCTTGTGACATATAGATGAATGCAGCAGATGCAAGTACTTTTCTTATGTTATGATATTTTATGGTTGCTGCTACTCTGTATACATAAAAGAGACTTAGGCTTGTGAAAGTATTAACTGAAATTTGTGGTTGTACTCTGCAAACTTTTGCCATGCGGTTTTCATTTAAAGCATTCTCGTTCGTTGAGCAACATCAAGTCAAGATCAGTGAGTGTTTTGTGAAACTTTTTAACAAAGTTTTGCTTCGTGTTCTGGAATAATTTTGTTCATTGCCGTACTGAAAGGTTTCTTTGGTTCTCCAAAGTGGATTAGTAAATATGTTTGTTTTGAGTTCTACATTACATGTTTTGCCTTGCATGTCTTGTGATTTTTGTTCAGATTCATATTATGATTTTTTATTTCATTCATTTAAAAGTTTCTGGAACACCTGATGTTTATAGTTGTTTTTGCATATTTTATAGTGAAGTTCTTTTGATGTGTATTTTGTTGTTTAAAACTTCAGCTATGGTCCACCAAGAGCCTGCCTAGTCACTTAACACATCACAGTGCAGTTTATCTTAGAATGCTATTTTAGTGAATCACATGAACCTCTATACCTGCAGTAACTGTCAGTTACACAATTATAGTAGCTTTTTTAGTCGTGGATGTAGTCTGCAGGCTTCAGATGATGAGCGTGCTAGGTGGCATGTGAGACAACTGTTACCGGTTTTGGTTTAATTGGCCTCCCATCTTCCAATGGACAGCATTATGAGATTGATGACTGTCTGGAGGATAACATGGAAGATTATTAGAACTGCCATTACTGTTACATATGCCAGTCATAATGATGAGTTCTTAGAGTATTAGGTTTAGGTCGTTTATGTGTTTTATGTTTTATATCAGGTTTTTCTGTAAAGGTTAAACTTACAGTACTGTTCCATTATTATCTGTATGTGCAATTGTCTTGAAATGCCGTCCCCGAAATTATCTATACTGTGTCGGGTGGGATGTTAAACCCTACTCACTCACTCACTATTGGTTTAGTTGTTTCTGTTAAGTTTTGCTTATCTGGATTGTGGCATAATTGTTTTTTTCTTTTTGTGATTCAAGCATTTGGCTGAAACAAAAATCATTTTCAGAACTGGATGAAAATAGCCTGTGATCTAATCTATCAAATGGTTATTTATGTTGCACATAAATCAACCAATTAGTGGAGTGTTTAGGCAAAGATTATTTGTTACTTTTTTGCATCTGTTGCCTTTTGGATTTGTCAGATATATTGTGGTTTTATGTGTTTTATGTTGCTTTTGCATGCTTATCTTGTGCAAATTGTCACATTGTTATAGTTTCTACTGTGCTATTTTATTCTAGTAACCTGTGTTGCAAATTTTTAATATAAGAGAAATTTCGTATCTGTGGTAAGTTACGGCTTCATTCTTATACATTAGAAAGTGTGTCAAAAATCACTGTATGTTTTCTGTTTGATGCTTGAATTGTCTATCAAAAAATTATTATTTATATTTGGCCATGTTTGGCCATGCTGTTGAAAATAAGTTTAGTTACTGTTGGTCTGTTTATCTGAAAGTTGTTATGGAGATTTTTTAGTCACAGTCTGCTTTGATTTCAAGAGCAGAACTACTGGTAGTGTAATTTAAGCGCATACCCTGGTCTGATAGAGAAAACTAGGGTTGAGTCTTGGTTTAGAATTTTAAAAAAGTTTGGTGAAAACACTGTTATACGCAGATTATCTGTTGTATATTATTGTGCATATTATTGACTTAATATTTCAGAGTAGCGGAGGTATGTCTAACAGTCAGTCGGCTCATGATGTCTCGGCTGCTGATGATGATGATGGTTATGGCGAAATAGGTGTTTATGCTCGTCGTACAGGTACTCTCACTGACCGACATTTCTACATGAAAGTCATCCTCTGTCTGTTGTATCATTGTGCCAGCACTGTGTCAGCGGTGATCGCATTTCTGATTATTCTGCAATTGCTTGTTGTCATCAGCAGTAATGTGCAGCTTGTTTGGTTTAATTTTTTTAATGTTTTGCTTAGCTGTTTTTTTTATTTTGACTTAGGAGTTTTGTTTTAGGTTTTATTTTTGGTTTATTTGTGTGTTTTGCTTCTAAAAGTTAGGTTTTGTTAGAATGAATCTGACATATTTTCTGGCCAGCTGTATGAGGGAAGCTCTGTGAGGCAACTGTACTAGGTTTAGTTTGATTTGTGACATTTTGTCATTTGTTCATTTTCATGCTGATCTTGGTTGTTTTAGATTTCTGTGTCAGTGTCATTGCTAGGTGTTCTGACCTCGTAAGACAGAGTTAATAAAAATATGATTTTTAATTGTTATCAGTGTGTGTAGACTGTAGAGCCAGTGAGAATACTTGTATTAATTGAGTTAATATACACATGTAATCGCTGCTCTTATATTACCATTATTGCTTGTTTTACACCGCCAGTTGTATCCTCCTCAGTAGCCTAAATGTTGTCTATATATTGAAATGATTGTAATGCATGTGAAATTGGCATGTGCACAGTATACCTACACTGCACAGTAAGAGTGTCGACAAGTATTTTAGCAGTATAACTGGAGCGGCAATTCAGTTAGTTCATTGAACATTTGTATTGGTGACTTGTTAATTTGAGAAAGAAATATTAGAAGTATTGTTTGTTGCTTGAGTCCTGCTGACTTAGTTGTCTCCAGTGAAATGTCGTACGAGCTAGCTTTTGCCACTTTGCGCTGGAATGCATGACTATGTCTGACTGAGATGTAATACGTTTCGATGTAGAGTTTCATGGCCAAGCCAGCCATACTCATAGAATCGAGAAAGTACACAGATTTGTGCTATGTCTGTCATTGCGTTATTTCAAAGTGGTGATTGTTTATGTGATGATGGTCAAGTGCACACAATGTTTTCTGTATGAACTGTGTATTATCAGCCCTCCAATAGACAGCATTCTGAGATTAATGACTGTGTGGAGTACAACAGGGAAGATTATTATCTCCGCCACGTGTGAACTTAGTGAACATCAGAGGAGATTATGAGATTGGCCGTTCTGTCCTTTCGTGACTGTTTCCGTCATTCGTTCTGTGTACATGATGACTCATAATGGCAGTGACATCATTGCACCAACAGCGCAAGCATCAATGCTGGCTGTTACTTTTGCCGCTTTTCCCGTAGCAGCTCTTTGTTCTTCCTCCTCTTTCCTTGTTATATCATGTACTTGTAGGTGTTTTTGTATTTGTAGGTGCAGTAGTAGTAGTAGTAATGTTTAAATCACTTCACTTGGTGGAGATATGCACTCTCACAAGTGCCTTCTAGTTAGAACTGCTATTATCGTTAAATAATTATGCTCAGTTATAATCAGCAGTTCTTTTAATTTTAGGTTTAGGTCGTTTTTTGGTGTTTTGTGTTGCATAAAGGTTAAACCTTTTGTTCTGTTATTATGTGTACCTGCATTGCCTGAAAGGCCGTCTCTGAAATGACATACTGTGTCAGGTGTGATGTTAAACCCTACTCACTCTCTCACTCACTGTGTATTATCAGGTCTACAGATTTTTCACTGTTAGTTCAGTGGTCTACTATAAAACCAGATACGTATGTGTATTATACACTTGTATGTCTGCAGTTGAATGGAGTTCTTACAATTTTAGGTTAACTTCATTTTTGTATTTTTGTGTTTCTGTAAAGATTAAACTTCCTATTTATTGCATAGTTTAAACTTACCATTCCATTATTGTGTTTGTGTGCATTCTGCCTGAAAAGGCCATCCTTGAAATGACCTATACTGTGTCGGGTGGGACATTAAACCCTTCTCACTCACTCGCTCACTCTGCAGGTGATAGAACTTTCTTTATCATAAACTGTTTTAGAGTTTTGCCGTTTCACATTCTCTGTAATAGGTAAGTTTTGTTTTGGTGTTGTGGAGAAAAATGCAGTTTTTGGTTTGGTTCAGTTTTTTGAGAGAACTGGATGAAGGTTTCACTGTTTAACAGCATCGTACCGGCTGTGTTTATTATTAATGTATGCTAGCAAAATGTGTGCTAATATAATAATCAATAGATATTCTCACCTATAGTGTAACAGTTTATCTAATCTCTGATAGCATTTTGTGCACAGTTCACAATTTCTCTGGCTGCCTTCCTCACAAAAAAACTTCTTCCCTGCTCTTGGCTTTTGCAGTGGTAATAAAGTATGCTTATAGAACTTGTGTCTTCTATTATGTGCCAATGTAAATATTGTGATAATGCATGCTGAAGTGAAGAGTGCATTGATAACTGTTGCAGGATCAGATTAGTGGCTCACCGTCGTCGGAGCCCGGTGACTTTGAGGATGCACTGAGAACAGATGTGAACAACAAGCAGACGTCATCCACAGTTTCACTTGACAGCTAGACTTCATTCACCGCTGGCCACCGGTTCCGAGCCATTGCCGGCTTGTAGCCTCGGTCCCGCATTGTTCTGTGATCGTTTCGTCAGCTTGCTGTTCATATATATGCTAGAGAAATTTCAGTGATAATTGCGTTGGTTCTTGTTGGTGCCACGTTAGTCGATATGCGTAGATGTATATTTTGCTGCAGCATCCTGAATTTTGTGAGATTATTCCATTAAACACATTGCCTTAAATGCTTTGATGTTGCTCGATAGTGTTTAAGGAGCACGTTACCTGTAGTCTTATTCTAGCAATATCCCGAGGTTTTCCTGCAGCTTGTTGGGGGCACTAGTAACCTAGAAAAAAAACTGAAAATCGCCATTAAATTTGTTGTATTTGTTGCGTTGAACGGGGTTACTTTCATCGTATTTGAAATGATTGGCTTGGTCGCTTTGTTATGCTTAGTCAAGTTATTGGTATTGGTGCAGAGCTGTATTTGTGTGGATTTTCTAATAGACATCAGGTACTGAATTTCAGATTGACTCATTCCCATACATCTATCTTATTGCAAATTGTAGAGTGAACATCGACTTGTGTTACGTGTCAAATTTATTTTTTTGTACTGTATTTTGAGAATATCAGTTTGTTTATTACTATGGTCCCGTTTTTCCATGCACATTTGTTGGCCGATCAAATTGATCTACAGTCAACTTTGGGACTTGATCAGAGATCATCTCACTGACTGTTTTTTTTTCATCACCAATTAGCGACTGATCATCCATCAAATCTCCGATCAAGTTGATGATCGATTATTATTGGCCAATCAAGTCAGATAATTTGTGATTAGACATGGCTGATCTGCAGTTCGTTGCTTATTCTTGCCAAAAACATCACTTTACTTTGCTGGCCATAATGGCACTTTTCACGTTAGAATGAAGTTCCAGTCATGGCGATGAGTAATCGATTTGTAATACAGCGTAGTGAGTCATGAAGAAATAAAATGGTAAATAGATGCTCACATATCAACAAATGATAGAGCATCTTTGATAGCAGATGATTTGTTGCTGTGATGATGTTTACTGGCTATGGCATCCATGCGCAGTGCATGCTGGGTAATTTAGCACAACACTGAAAATCGAGGTCACTGTCAGCCAATCAGATTGGCATAATGTTGATGGTGAATCAGCAAATCGTCGGTCACATAATTGCAGGTCTAAAATGTGTGGAAAAATGAAACGCCGTTGATTGGCAATCAATTCTGAACATGAAGTTGATCGGAGATAGTAAATTGGAAATCAAATTTGATATGATTGGCGATGGAAAAACGGGCTCTAAGCAGCTAATATTTCTCCGCACACGTAGCTTGTTTTAGTCAAGCAATGCTGTAGCAGCTTTTGTTTGTGATGTTCATTAACGTTGACTGGATGTTCTTCTGGGGTACAACTAATACAGTTATTGTGTACCGAATGCTTTTTTAAGCCAATTTTTGCTGTTGTTTACTTTTATACTTGAATGAAGTGTTTATTACTATTATTCTTTTTTGATTAGTACTGATATTTACAGCATTTTCAGTTACTGGACTGTGTCTGTGAACTGTTAGCCATAAAAAACCGTCGCCCTACATATCAACTAATTATATCTTCCAACAGTAATGTACATTTAAAGTGAATAACGCACATTGAAATATAATCAATTCTGAGTAATATGTGCAAATTTTGTGCAAATATTTTCAATAATTTGTAAATGGAATAAAATAAATGAAAGCAACCGAACTCTACAGGAAGCACAATGGGGAAAACAGTACCAAGTGAGCGTGTTGTAAAAGGTCACAAGCACTTCAGCGAAACTGCGATGGTATCAGTGGCAGTATCAAAGACAGACAAGACCAAGGTACATGTTATTGATTAAGGAACCAAGGTAGACAGACGTTACTATCGTGAAATGCTGCTGCAGAACTGTCTTCTGCCAGACATTCGTCAGCTGTGCGGCGGGGAGTTCGTTTTCCAGCAGGATGGTGCTCCATCGCACCGGGCGATATTAACGGTCAAGTTTCTGCAGCAAAATGTACCCAACTTCCTCGAGCCTTCTGTCTGGCCGACGAACAGTCCGGACATAAACCCCATCGATTATGCTGTCGGGGGTGCTCTGCAGCAAGATGTGTACAGAGTTCCGATCATGGGCTTGGAGGATCTCAAAGACAAAGTGCATACCTGCTGGGCCAGTCTCGATCAACAACTGATCAAGAAAGCTATTGATCAGTGGCGACCAAGATTTAAAAAGTTCATGGAGGGCACATTGAACAGTTGTTTACTTGACTGTCTTCAAGTCTTGTTGTATGAAGTTTTCACTGTTTTGCTTAGATATATACTCAAGCACGTATTTCCATTTGTGTTTCACCATTGTGATATAATACAGTTGGGGTGCTTTGATTCTATCATATTATTTGTTAATAACATTTTGACATACAGCATACTCATTAGGTTTTGACGTCAATATGTGCAGAACAGACTAGCAATTTATATGGTATGTCATCTTGTCCATATAAACAAATGCAGTAGCATTTCGAACAGAATAATATAGGGGACGGCCCACTCTGTACATCTAGACAATGAATATGCCTGTGATAGTCATTCTGCTTACTGGATTCCACACTAAAGTAGGATTAAGAAGATTAGTTTAAGACTTAGAGAGATACTGTGACTTCTTTAAATTATTGTTACATGATATTTTAAAATTTTTTTCCATGAATTCTTGTTACTTATATGCACATGATATTAAACCTTTGTGTCTGTGGCAGATATTTGGATATTTGGCTTAAGCTATGTTCATTCTGAACGACAGTGTAATTTTTATACTGGCAATTAATAGCTACATTTACTTTGAACATACTGGTAGTCTAATCATGTGGCTTGATGGCATTCTGGCAAATTTGTCTGTCTGTAAACATTATTATGACATGATCTCCATATCTTTCTCTAGCTTAGGACCTCGTTTGGCCTAAATCTTGTCTTTGGTTTTGTCGTATTATGGTTGTTTGATATTTCTGTTACTGTACAAGCCGCATGGTATATGCCACATATTTGCAACTATTGCACTGTGTGATGTTCTGTTTGCCTATAATTTCACATTTATACAGAATTCTGTATCCAATAACTCGATGACAACATTGTATGCATATTATGTACATAGTTGTATGCACAGGGTATGCCAAAAGTGTCCCAACTTGTTTTAGTCAGAACTTCGTCAGATTTTCACCAAATTTGATAATTTTTAGCACACAGATAGCCATGACGATTAAATTATGTAAGGTACTTTTATTGTCCACCGCACCTAATTTATGTCAATGCAGTACCGTGTACAATGCAGATGCTCCAAATTGTTGCATAATGCTGAGTTGTTGTCTCCGTAAAAGTTCTAACGACTTAATTCAGAACACAATAAACTAAAATGTGATTTATTCAGCTGAATTATAAGTTTGCATATTAACTTGCTTCCAAATTATCAGAATTTATGCTTAAAGTGTACACGATGGCTTAGACATAAGATAACTGATCGAAATGTATGGCACTCATTCATGGATAAAATGTGTATTGAGCTCATCAGTCCGTTATTTTGTTGTCTGCTATTTTTAGCATAAAATATTTAATACCACATACTTATTATATCACATGGCACTCTGTCAGATTGATAAGAAAAATGTGAGCAATCCGATTCTGATAATCACTGCATAATGTAACAATTTGGAACATGTGCATTTTACACAGTAGTGCATTGACATAAATTACGTGAGTTTGGCGGTGAGTGTACTTACATAATTCTATCGTCTTGGCTATCTGCATGCGAAAAATTATTAAATTTGGTGGAGAGTTGACGAATTTCTGACGAAAACAAGTTAGGACATTTTTGGCATATCCTGCATACACAACACTATTTCACAGGCGTGATTTTGCTGCACGTGATTTTCTGTCCATTTTTGGCGGTACATTTTTTGTCTGCATGATATGATGTGAAGTGTACACCGTCAGAAATAAGCTAAATGTCAGAATTGTCAGCTTATCAATAGTAGTGAATGGACTGGTGGGCACGTTTTGTTTATCTTAGCGCTACTTGCTACTAAGTTGAGACATGTGGTTAAATCAAGTTCTAGATAATTTAATACTGTTTTTGCTCTTGTTGTTTTCTGGCTTTTTTTGTTTGTTTTTATGGTATTACACTGCGTTTCCAGAAGTACATATGGCCTACATGTGAACGTTATAATTCTAATTAATTAATTACAGGTTGGATTTTTTGCACGTCATTGAATTTTAGTTCTGAAATCATCGAATTAACAAAAACAGCTGATTAAACAGTTGAAAACATGATTCAGAATCATCCAGCGTGCCTGAATTAGGATTTCGTTTTTGCTATTCTCCACGACAGCGACAATGGTATAGTTTTCGGCATCATCGTCAATATTTGTCAACATTCGTGAGCTTCTGCACTTGGCTTGATGAAATTTTGCATGAAGTTGTACCTTAACAACCTCTAGAACATTGAATATCAAGGCCAAAGTCACATGGGTCTTTTGGGTGTGTCCTGTATGCATAATACTACGGCTACATGCAGATAATAATTAGCCTTCGGCAAGGTTTGCCGATCTTATTTGATGAAATGTTTAAAGTGGTGGTGCAAGCCCCAACGTGACAGTCCTTGGCGTAGGGTAAATGCTGTGTCATGTGCTCTGCAGTTACAACCAGTATAAATTTGTGAATTCAGCGTCGGTACATACACTGTGTCCGGTAAAAAACTAATCCCCGGAACATGGTGCAATAAAAATGTCAAATCTAAATGAATCTGAATAAAGTTTCGTACACTTAATTCCCAAGAAATTTCTGAAGAAACTGCCAAATTTCATTGAAAAATATTTCTTAGCGGAGTTATTAATTGTTGAATATCGATAACAAAATATGACAATTACCAATATGGCGTTACACAAGTAAACCCTTTTTTACTGTACACTTGCGTAACTCCAACAAACAACAACTGATTATAACAAAATTATACGTCGACAGTGCGTCATCTGTTGGCAATCAAAGTGTTAAATTTCAGTAGAATTTTACTGAAGCAAACAATAGCTACAGCGGCTTTTGTGAGGCCACCCCAAAATACTTCAGTTTCAAGTTTTTGTGTCTTAACGTTATTCGCAATGGGGTGACTTCACAAAAGCCGCTTTAGCTAAAATTGTTTGCTGAGGCAGATTTAACTGAAATTTGGCAGTTTGATTGGCAATACATGGTGCATTGTTGGTGTAAAACTTTGCTAAAATCAGCTGTTGTTTGTTCGAGTTACGCAAATGTAAAGTAACAGAGGGGTTTACTTGCGTAACGCCGTATTGGTAATGGATATATTTTGTTATCAATATTCAACATTTAATAACTTTTAACAAGAAATAATATTTTTCAATGAAATTTAGCAGTCGTTTCAGGAATTTATTGGAGATTAAGTGTACGAAACTTTATTCAGATTCATTCAGATTTGACATTTTTATTGCACGATGTCTAGGGGAATAGTTTTTTTAAAGCGCTGCAGTCACTGGCGCAGAAACCGAGATTTAGCCACCCACGTTCAGCGTATCGGGCGGGTCCACAAGCAACTGATGGCCATGAACGGTGTGATACAAAAGTAAGGCTTACTTACTGAAAAAAACTGCCGTAACAATAGTGCCTACCGCTAAAAGTTGTGATTGTGAACATTCGCGTTAAATGATTGTCCATTTTCTACAAAAGGATACGTTATATGAAAACAGCGATAGAGGATAGAGCTCTTCCCGGCGCCCTATTTAGGCTAATATCGGTGACGACGTCATAATGACGTTATGCTGATTAGCAGGACAAAAATGATCGAAATCGCGTTTATGCAAAACGACCTATTGATTCGAAGTTTGGTGAGCATTTTAGTTGCAGAAGCCTCCCACTTCAATCAGCAGTTGCGTGGCGGGTGTCGAGGCGACTACGGTAACGCAAGGTGATCTCGGTTTTGTTAGGTTTGGTTGTTTGGATTTTACCTGGACAAAATATCGTCTTATATGTTCACGAATTATCATGTCCACAGGCCAGAGAAGAAATGGCTTATGGTAGGCTAGATTTTTTTATTACAGAACGTCAGCATAGTTTGCTGAGCTGTGCAGATGCCCTGTTTTAGCTATGGCGGATGTGTCTGTCCGTCCGTTACATCCTGCGATTCTATCAAAACGACGAAAGCTAGGATCACGAAATCTGCCAGTGATAGGATTTTGAAAATCGGTTAACACTGGGCGAAGATATGAACAAAAGTTGGAGACTAATTTTGGCTCACCTTGCATAGGAGGCTTATTGGTTATAACTACTATTTACATGTGTTCACTTTATACAGTTAGTAGACTAGTTATAACTATTTCCCTTAATTACTACTAAAACGTAAGTTAAATAGATTGGCAATTATTGTTTACGGTACGTAGGTCTATATAGGCCTAAACAGTGGCGGATCCAGAAGCTGCGAGTGTGGCGGAAGGGTAGGGGGTAGGGACGGGG
>Ga0209454_1003274_pt1 | contig 11496 bp, 6 predicted proteins | sample WorMetHERISLAND1_2_FD_187400 | JGI IMG/M metagenome (GOLD analysis project Ga0209454, IMG submission 187400) | Marine gutless worms symbiont microbial communities from Max Planck institute for Marine Microbiology, Germany - Olavius geniculatus... | ecosystem: Host-associated > Annelida >...
AAGCCTACACAGCGCAGATGAATTCCTGAGTCAAACAGAATGAAAAAAGTCCAGATGGCTGTTCCTTCCAGACAATAATATATTCTGGTATAATATTTGCAGTGTCACGTAGACAAGATGAATTAACATAACGCACTAAAACGGTACAAATCGGTTCAAAGAAGCAAGCATTGTTTTAAATTGCTTACTACTGCGATATCTAACGACAGACAATCCTTGGCGGAAGAACGCGGGTCTCTATACCGAGTGCTCTTTAGTAATTTGTTGCTTCTTAGTACATGTACATACAATTAAATGGAAACAATGACATTCACAAGACCGGTCTAAAATCCATTCGATGAAACGCAGACGTAATGAATTAGCGCAAGTGCTCGCGACGCGCTCAGCTGAGAGGCTCCTGGAAAGCGGCATGGCTTTGTGCTGATAATCAAGTTCTCTGTGACATAACTAAACTTCACTACACTTCGATTTGTTGTGGGCTTGTTGTCGTAGAGCTTGTTCTACTGCATGCTGTACAACAAATCTAAAACAAATCGGTGTGGAGTTTGAGCTTTATGCTATGTGTTAATAAGCCTTCCGATACTGCTCAGAGTCTACTACGATTTGTCGTCGGCACGTTCTACGACTTGTAGCGGATTTGTTGTACAGCAAATTTACACCAAAACGAAGCAGTGGAGTTTAGGCTTTGTGCTGATAAGAGCGGGAAACGAAATGACGAGAAACGAGCGGCTGGTGCAGAGATGGATTGCTGATGTCCTAATAGCAATTTGGGCGACAATTAGACTCGCGCGCACCGCCGAACACAGGCGGTTTGCTTCCGTGTGGTCGAATGGACGATGTCTTGAACAACCATTAGCTGATTGTCGCCCGGCCACCGAGCGTATTGTCTAGCGGACCACACACAGACGGAAACGCTAAAAACGCGGGATCGGAAAGCGCAGGACTAAATTTACACAGGTAGTTAACGCAGAACTGGAAAGCACGGAAACGACATGTTTATGGATAGCGAGACATAGACCCTAACAAAATCGAGTTCGCAAGTGTATAGCAATAGTATTGCTTTTTTCTTTGTTCAGAACATGTATTTTACATATATTAACTGTATTTCACACACATTGTTTTTGTACACTTGGAGTACCACAGACGGTGGTCCTGTGTTTTCCAGTCCCGCGCTTTCAGTCGCCCCACACAGCCGGACGGACAGACGGACCACACGGCGAGCGAATGGCGAGCGTGCGCCGTGAAAAGGCACCGCGTCAATTGTACACGGAAGCACGCCGCTTACGTGACCGACGTCAATCAACGCAATTACTACTAAACAATTATTAATAGCAGTCCTGTAGCAACAGCAGCAGCAGCAGCAGCAGTCGTAGTAGTAGTAGTGGTAGCAGTTAGTAACAAAAGCGATTAAAGTGCCCAAAGCAAGACAGCGTCACTGGGCGGGGTGAGATACGAGATGTGGAACAGTTTTCAGACGGGACTGGAAGACAGCCACGGAAGGGGCAGAGATTGTAGCAGTAGTAGTAATCGTAGTAGTAGACATTGTTGTTGTAGTTGTTGTAACGTCAATCAACGCAATTACATTGTCGTGCAGTCGCCGGCCTATTGCTACTGTACGGTTTGTCACGTAGAGGCACTATAAAAGCCGTGCCGGATAAGTGATACTTTACACCTAGTAGGCAGAGCACTTGACCGCCAGTTCAACCAGTCTTAAATCTTAATGCTCACACTCTGCATTTCGACAACCGTTTAGGCCTACCAACGCTATCAGGCAGTGCACACGTGAAACGAAACAGAAATAAAACGGAAATAAAATAAAACTGTTCGGTTTGCGTTTTATATCGCTTTTATCTCTGCTTTACAGTTCGCACAAGCAGACAGACTGCCATGGCGTTGTAATCAACACAGCACTATCACAAGTACTTGAGGCACCTTTACCTTTTAATTTACGTTTGCAAACATTGTTTTAACAGTGCGCAATACTGACCAAATATTTTAAACATTTTTTTGCAAATGTTTTAACGTAAACTCAGTGTGCTCGTATATTTTTTAAATGTGGTTGCACATTCTTAAAAACGACGTTTTGTTTTATACATTAATGCAAACTGCAGCATAAGTCCAAAAATGGCAGATTAAAATTCACTGACACGTCTTCACGGGTCGAAGTTAACAAAAGGCTACACAGATTCATCAAATTACAGCATTTATCTCAACGATTTGCACCTTCTGGAGGCGGATGCTAAAACGTTAACGAATCAGTCAATAAAACTCGAAATTATTCCATGTATACAAGCGGCTTTTTAGAAATTGCAATAACAGTAGCGTCAAAAAATCTCTCCGTGCAACCAGCGGCTGGGTGGGGCAGGCAAAGCAAAAAAGCTGCAATTTTCCAAAAAAACCTGCACATTTCTGACGTAGGAGAAGTTTGCTCTTAAATTCCTTCAAAACGGGAGTTAGAGAAACAAATTTTGCATTTTCGGACGACAATTTTTCAATTTCGGACCAAAAAAAATTTGAACAATTTTTTTCGGCAGCCAAAAATTTAGGCCTTTACCCCCTCTGCCATGACGCCACGTATACTGGATTCAACGGTTTTACCTTGTGCGGCTGCAGTGAGTCGCATTTGACGACGTCGAAATTTGGCGCGTCGAGGACCATCTGAACGGCAGTCACGTGACCCAGTCTTAGCGCCATGTGAAGCACCGTCTCTCGCTGTGCCGTCTGTAAGACATATCACACTAGTTCAGAAACAAACACCAAAGCAATTTGGCAAGAGAAAAAAATCGCTTTTGTATTCGCCAGGTGGCAGCATAGTGGTAATCGCCAGGTGGCGGTTTGACAGCAATTTGCCCCTCGTACGGAACAGGCGGAGAGCGGTCAGTCGAACCATCGGACGGACAGACAGACGAGCAAGACCAGTAATGCGGCTTGTTGAGAGGGCCGCACGATAAAAAAACAAACGCGTGTTCACACAGCTTTCATGTTACAGCAAAATTAATGTGTTCAGCATTATATTCATCTTTTATTTAGCAAAATATGACAGCAAACAATGTCATAACAAGAAAATAACAAGACGCGCGAAAGCTTATAGCAGTTCCGGTTCGGTAGTTTAGCTGAAAATTAGGGTGTTCATGCTAAGTTAATATACAAATACCAAATACTCTATCTGGACCGCATAACGATAGTTCCGTGGCGCCACCTTGTGAATGACAGACTTGTGTCGCAGCCCGAAATCGCCAAAAAATCCACTAAACCCCCTATTTTGGCGTTGAAGGTCATTCAAGGTCATTGAATTCGGCGCTAATCGAGAGCCGGTGTACGACTTCCTATTAGTGATTAATAGTAACCTAAGCCCTATCTCGCACCGTTACTGAGATACAGCGACTTATTGGCCAAAAATTGCAAATTTTCTCTACCCCTCTTTTCTTTAGCGCCCTCGTTCGGGGTAACCGCCTTCGAATTTATGGAAAAGCTTTACGGTTCCTGAAACTATAGAGTATTCCAGGCAGCCAATGATGAAGATTTGGTGATTCTAGCTTGCACCGCTTTTGACTGATCCACCCGTGTGACAGACAGACGGACAGACAAACGGACGGACAGAATTGCGATGGCTAAGACGCACTGAAAGCAGTAGCTGCTTTTGCGCGTAAAAACTAAACTAACTGTGGTTAAAGAATTATTACAAAAATGTTCGAGCACAACGGAGAATACCTTAAATATACATCAAAGCCAATATTTTGCAATTATCTATATGAAATACTGTAAAAATAAAAAAAGTAACATAATGCCAGACGGTAATCAGTGACAGCAGCAGCGAAGAGTTTAAGGTCGTAAGCATCCACTCTTACTTCACTGCTTCGGCTTTATTGCATGCTGTGAAAGTAACCCACAGTGAAAAATTAATGGTTTCGTGGGCTATAGGCCTATACCCATATCAGTTTCCAGCCTTCCACTTAACGACGTTACGGTCGTGATTTTACTACTGCTTGATCTACGTATGTTGCACGTTTTACGCGCCACCCTCTGTGTGTGTGTGAGCAGTGACGTCAGACGCACCTGGTCCTTGACGTTGACGTCTGCTCCGGCATCGATGAGTTGAGCGACGACGCTGAGGTCATTGCTGGCAATACCGTACAACATCGCATGATGCAGCGCCGTTCGACCGTCCTATATACACGTATACATTATGCACCATGCTGCAGCACACACGTTCTGTTAAGCACATTTTCCTCCGACGCAAAGCACGCAGCCGACGCAAGCGACGTAACAACCGTAACGCAAGAATATACACGGCTTCCATAGACCTCTTGTCTTCAGGTCTTCTATCCTCGCGTTTTGGCCACTGCATCGCTTTCGTCGGCTGTGTACGTTGCGTTTGCGTATTAGTGGGCCAAAAACGCAAAAATGTAATTTTACCGGGACCATCCAGCGCTCGCCAAACCCCACAGCTAGTGGGGAAAGACTCGCTGCACCTCTACAAAACCTCTTCCCCGATCTCGGCCTTCGGCCTCCAATTTCGGCACGTGGGGCTCACGAATGAACCGAGAAGACAAATTACTGGCTAGGTCACCAGCACAAGCACAAATAATGGTAACTGGTCACTAGTCCGAAGAGGCACTAGTCCGAATGTGGTCAGATGCCGGTTTGCTAGAGCCAGTAGCTGTATCTAAAGGCCGCCATAACCAAGGTCTGCCATAACCAAGTTATCCTGCTTCCTAAACCTATCAGTCACTAACGCTAACCCTAAACTTATCTCTGACCTCGCGTTGTTTGGACTGGTGTCCATTCAAACTACAGAGCTGTCCCCTAAATAATGTTTAAAGACTTGTGAAAATGTGCATTTGAAATGTACACCCAGTTGCGCATTTCTAAATTCGCGCTGACACGTGGCAGACGATTTTTGTTCCTTCTGACTCCTGAGTATAGACGGGCCAGCGCCTGGTCACTAGGTGGTCAATCGGCGGCCACCCAACGAGTCAGTACGTCCCACCCAAAGCGATGTCAGCGCATCGAACGCACATAACCGTCATCGATCTGTCGTCACGCCGGAGGGTCCCATCGCCCACCCACCACGCTAAAACGCCACACCATGCCACGGCGACCGTCCCGTCTCATCATTACGTCGACGAATGACCGGTTAAACGCGGTCGCTTCAGCGTCTCACGCCAGTATATATGTGTGCCGGCCCGTCGCTCGTCAGACCGTCTGGGTGTCCGAGGACTGAGATCTGAGGTCGGGGTGTCCGTTAAAATCCCCTCACAACCATACCCCCTGCAACTAAATCCCACTGCCACGCAATGGCGTAGACAAGGGAGGCCCAGGGATCCAGGTCCCCTCCAATCTCATTATTTTTGTTAAAAATAGATATTAAAGACTCAGGAAAATAATTAAAATTGTTGCCACCAGACTTTATTTTAAGGCTGTAATGCACCGAATTCGATTTCGGCTGAAGCACCCCAGAGCCCGCTGGTGAAGCTCATGCACAGCGCTCCCCAGATCTCGTAGCTGGAATTTTGGGATTCTACTGCTTAGGAGAAGTAGGGGAAGGAAAACGGAAGGCGAAAAGGGGAGAAAAGGGAAAGGAAGAAAAAGAGAGGAAAGCTGAAAAAAGAAAAAAAGAGATGAGGAGAGGAAAACACGCGAGGCCCCCAATTCACATTTCTGTCTACACTGCTGCTTCCACAGAATCCGCTTAAGACAAAAATCCCCTCACGACGAAATACCCTACAAATAAACTCTCGCTACGAGCCTTTGGCAAAACCCTTTATAACACCACCGCGACAGAACCCGCGTATGACAAACAATATCACAATGTGACAAAAACAACGAAACCCCTAGCATAAAGGAATGTTAATACCCCGTTTACACGTCCCCTTGTAAACATCCGGAGAGTAGGCGAAGTGCTCATCTCCCGTTCATCTCGAATGTGGATAAACCACTGAGTCCGTGAAGTCCAGTTCGACGCCAAACCTACGGTTACCTTTCCAACCGCAAAGCGTCACCACCCTTTAACCGGTACCAAATCATACTGCATGCTTGGTGAACGGAGTGTGAACTACTTGCGCAGGGTTGTCACCTGGTAGACCACCGAGCGAGAGCCGAACCACCAAGACAAGCGCCTCACGCTAACACGACGTCCTATCTGTGCCAACCAGTAGGCTAGCAGTAAGCTGGTACCTAGTAATTATACTATAGCACGGATAGCGCAGGCATAAATAGGCTCAATTGAAATATGTCTGCCGAGATCCCCTGCATAGCGAATTGGTACCTTAAGCATCCGCTGCCTGAAAGGTCCTGGGTTCGAGTCCTTGTGCATGAAAACTTTTTGCAACTTTTTTTCTATTCCCTGTCCTAGTAATTAATTTTTTTCGAGGTAATAAATGTCTGACTTGGGGTTAAATGTTGTCAAAAAAGTAAAGTTCGCGTGCTCGCATTTTTCCACATTTTAGGGTTAGGGTTAGGGATAGGGTGGGTCAGTAGTTAGGGTGCCAGTGTTTGTTCATTTATGAGAAATTGTACGAAATTGTTCGGCACAGATAGGACGTCGTGCTGGCATGAGGCGCTTATCCAGCAAGCCACCAACGTAGGGGATTTCATCGTTAGGAGCGAAGGGATATTATGTTGTCGGTGGAAGTTCCGTCGTTCAGCCCCTGAGGTCCGTAGAGTGTGTATGGTCTACTCGGGAGCGAGGCTCCTCTGGGGTGGGGTTGATTTACGGTGCGGTGGTCAGCGTGTTGTCTGACCGCGCCGGATTAATGCTCTCGTATTAGATGACGACGGCGACATCCATGCCATCGGCGGAAAATGAAATCAGCAAATGCTCGGACTAGAAGGAGCTCGGAGAAAGAGGCTGTTTATTGGTCTTCGGCACACGATTATGCAGTACGCACGCATCGTACAGGAAACGCGGCAGGCACTCGCACTGCTGCACAGACCTCTCTGATCTACAAAGTCAGTCACCGGACTTATTATGGGCGCTCTCCCACAAGAGACCTCGTTATGCATCGCGCTCTGTCTCTCCGCGCCGGTCTGTCTGCCTGTCTTTTCCACACTTGCCGCTGCCTTGAGAACGTAAAGTTGTAGATAGTTCTGTTAGGCCCTCTGTAAATTATCCGTACTGACAGAAAAAAAACATTTCACATAGGACAGCCATATTATTTATCGGATTTCATAAAACTATATAGACCAATAGAGCCTCACCGTCACTTTCTTGCTGTTCCTTTTTATGCTAGATCTTCTTTTGCCGCTCGTTTAGCCACTCACAAGCCAGCGCCCCAGATTCGACCTTCGATAATTGGCGCTATGTAAATGTTTCATTGATTGATCAGCACCTGCTGCAAATTATGCGTCAATAGGTTAAAAATGTTTAAGGAATTAATTTTTAGGCCATACATTTTCTTACATGAGTCTACATTCGCTCAGCATGGAAACATTTCTGATAATTGTTGATCGTTAATTCTGCCGTTAAAACGTCTAATTGCAGCTAACCCTATACTCAACCGGAAATCTGCATGCACTGGCCTCCAGCATTCACCAACGGGCACTTGTTAACGATGGCACTGGGTCAATGGGTCGTCGCTACATTGTCTAGTGGGTCACACAGGTCGGTAGGTTACTGTAGAGTTTTTTTCACGACAAATTGTTCAGCCTGTGAAGCTGCAAGGTGACCATAAATTCACGTCGTGCGTGTGAAACAACCAAACGACTGATTCACTTGACTGTTGCATCGGACGACGCATCAAAGTCATCGATCATGATAAGCACCACAGAGACTTAGCGCCACCAACCACTGCAGCTATCGGCTCGATGTAGATAATGAGATAACTTTCGCGAATAAACCATTGATTTTTTCTTTTGTTTTGCATCGCTCTTTTTCAGTTTCCATATCTACAGTTTTCAATTTATTGCGCGGCCATCCTATAATAGGCCGCAATGCGGGTTTTGCCTGTTCCCCTGTCCGTCCGTCCGTCTGTCTGTCTCTCCCATATACAGACCAAAAACTCGAAAGCAGAAAGGCACAGGATAACCGAAATTGGTGCGAACGTTTTCCAGAATAGAATAAGCCGGTTTAGCTTAAAAGGTCAAAGGTTGTTGCTACAGTAGAAATGTCAAAAAATTAAACTGCGCAGTTATAGGCGGACGACCGCACAATATATCGCACTAGACAGACAGTTACGACAAATTTCTCTATAGTGTAGCACGACAACGCATAGGCCTACATAACTGTTATCGGCAATCACTGTGATTGCAAGTAGTTGTTTTGCCGACCGCTAAGCTGTAAGCTTAAAGGTCGGTCCTTTGTCGTGACTGTCGTCCGTCTGTCCATCCATCTGTCTGTCGTCCATCTGTCACGGATGTATTGTGGCTAAACGGTGCAAGCAGAGCCTATGTTGTTATTGATCACTAATGGAAAGTCGCATACTGGCTTTCAAATGACATATAAATCGATGACCTTGGATGACCTTGAAGGATTATAACGCACTATGGAATGAAATGTTTTAAGCTATAAGTGGCCATATCTCGGAAACGGTGCCAGATAGAGTCTAGGTTACTATTAATCACTAATAGAAAGTAGCATACGCCCTTTCAGATGACATAAAAATCATCGACCTTGGTTAACCTTCAAGGTCAGTGACAACCAGTACGGTCGGCCCCACCCTAGCGACAGCTGGGCTTTATTGCTCAAATATCAAAATGAACAGTAACAGTATGAAATATCGTGTGTTCGAACAGCAGCACACGCTCTCTGTCCACTTTTAGACGTCATTTCAAACACTTTTACTTATCGTTCTGCCAATATACTGCATTTGTGGTTATTTAAAATAAACGCGATACTAAATTGTTTACTTATCTACTTGCGTATCTGCTGGAATGTATAATTATCAATGCTGAAGATACTAAGATGTTAATGTACACGTATACATACGTCGTCCGTGCGGTCAAGGTCAAACCGACGTTCGTCAAGGACTGTTTGGATCTTCTCGACGTCTCGACACTTGACGAACTCCGCGAACATCCGGAAACTGATCATAACGTCCTATCACAAGCACACATTCATCATATTATTGGTGTGCTTCTCAGCGTAATGGCTAGCGTGCCGGATTTAATGATTGCGAGGTCAGTGGTTCGACTCCCGGCCATTCCACTATCAGGTAACAATCCTGGGCAAGTTGTTCACGCACCACACGCACCACAGCCCGTCGGTGCGATGCCCCAATTTGAGAACCCTGCTGATTAAGTAATTCAAATCAGATCAAATCAAAAAAATATTACTTATTTAGCGGAATCGCTTTTGCAGCGCAACGATTCCATGTATTCCTTGACACTTTTTGTCTGCAGCGTGGTCTGTTTGTCGTCTATCCCCCTACTCGTGCACCGTTCGACCGCGGTTTTGCCTGCACCGGTAAGTATGAACGCAGTACGGACTGTACGGGTGCAAGCTGTGGTACAAGAAAGAAAACGAAAATAAATATCTTACAAAAACAAACAAGCATAAAATCGCCAACTAAAACTCAACGTATAGCTAGGCCAGCTAATAGCGAACGTGCCGGTCAGACCAGCAACTCTGTTCAGCGCAGCATTGCAGCACGACTGTGCCAAAGACGTCAGACGCCGAAGCTAATTATATGAGCTGCATATTTCTACATCTATGACGCGGCTAGAGGTCGCCACCGTCACTAGTCGTGGCAGTGGCCTTCTGCTTATCATCACATTCGCCGAACAGGCTCGGATTCCACTGGCTGCGATGTGTTGTGCATTTGTTGCGCAACATTTGTTGTGTAAATTTTAAATGTGTTTTCCATTATTTTTTTCCATTATTCCATTATTCTTTTCACGTATCAACTTGCAATTTTGCAATTTTCTTTGCTGTATTTTTCTGTTTACTGCTAACGACGTTTGACCAAGTTAGAAAAATATTAGGTTTCATGTCCATTCGTTTGTCTGTTTGTTTACAATAGTAAATCAGTTTTATTGTTTCAATAGCGTGTGAATACCGCCAGCTTACGTTACAAGAAATATTATTAGATTGTGACCAATCTAATGTACTCCTCTCACGTATCATTTTCTTTGTATTCTTTTAAGAGCTTTTTCCAGGCTTGCCGTGGATATGAAATTTTCCATCCATATCCATATCCACAGATTTTCCGTGGATATCCGTGGATATATCCATGGATATCCATGGATCCATGGATATATCCATATCCACAGACGCTTTTTTGCGTACATATAGCCCACAAATTTTCACAAAATACAACAGGGCAAGAACGTCATTTTCTCCCAAAACAAGACGCAAGCATTTTCCTCCTGAAATTGTGAAAAAAATATATAAAGGTAAAAAATAAACACAAATTTGCATTAAAATATAACATAATTGAGTATTTTCCAACTTTCTTCAAAATCTGCACAATTTTATTGCTTCTGTTTTTGGCCGACCGTTAGGTCGAGCGATATGTCGACTGCCTGTCCATAAACCATGTACTGGGGGGTCGGGAATGGTACTGTGAGATAGTGCCACGGCAACTTACAATAGCCTGTCAAAAGTAACCATGAAGCGGTTTGGCCGCAATTTTGAATGCAATGTTGCTGCCTGCAGCCATGACCCACGTGCACGTGCGTTGTATTGTATCCTGGCGTTGACTGTACATTCGATATAGCAGCGTCACCATTGCGTGTATGGGACTGCAGTCACTCTTGAAAATCGTTTTCTTTCCACGACTTAAAGTCGGACGCTGGCTTTCGGGTATAGACGGTACGGTCGGCCCACCTCAGCAACAGCTGGGATTCTTGTTTTACAAAACGCAGGTTGCATTCATGTACGTCTACGGATATACGGTAGAGTATACGCTTTTGAAGCACAATTCTTTTGTACTTCCTACTAGCATTCAGAGTGTTAGTAAGAAAAAAATCTTTTGTAATTTTCTTAGCAATTGATAACAAAAAATAAAAATAAACTCACAAACGGACAGATATTTTGCTGAACCAACAGCACTAAAACACTGAAAATTATGAATTGACACTGTTATAATGCTAATTAATTAATTTAGGCTAACTAAATAATGACGTGCTGATGTCATTGGTAATTATTCATTTGACTCAACAGCATAAATAAACGAGAAAATGAAGAGTAAGAACGACAGACAAGGAAATATCGTAAAGACAAAGCATATAAATACTCAATTTATTTAGGAGGCGCGACAGCATATCCATGGATATATCCATGGATATTCATATCCACGGCAAGCCTGGCTTTTTCGTTTGTTCCTTTCGGCTTGTATTAGAGACCCGGCGTCTAATTGAGAGCCGTTATTATACTAATACTGACTGGCGTCGAAATCGTTATTGGAAATTGTCTCCCCACAGTTCATAAAAATTGCCCAATTTTAGGAACAAGGAAAAATTTCCAATAATGGTCGATGACGCTAGTTGCCATTTGTCTTGTTATACCTCAACGCATGCGTCTATCTGGCGCCGTTACGGATATATGGCGCCTCAAAG
>Ga0209454_1003276_pt1 | contig 11493 bp, 6 predicted proteins | sample WorMetHERISLAND1_2_FD_187400 | JGI IMG/M metagenome (GOLD analysis project Ga0209454, IMG submission 187400) | Marine gutless worms symbiont microbial communities from Max Planck institute for Marine Microbiology, Germany - Olavius geniculatus... | ecosystem: Host-associated > Annelida >...
ATTTTGTATGTTTAACTTTTAACAAGAACAAAAAACTCGGCATTAAAAAGCATTAAAAGCATTTAAAAATTTAAAAAACATTAAAAATAAAAAAACATTAAAAATTAAAAAAAACATTAAAACTTTTTTAAAAACATAAAAACATGTCTTTTTAAACTTTTGTGAAAATAAAACATTAAAAATGTTTTTACATCTATGATTAACATGTTACGATAAGCTAAAACTAAAGCAAGTGAGCGTCTTACCCGGGAACTTTACAGCAGATGATGGCGCATGGGTAGTTTTTGCCGCGAACGAATTCCGGAACCGGTCCGCATTCCGGGTGATCAACTCCCTCCGCTGAAACATTTTGCCAACATATACATCAAAAGATCAGAGGCTAAATGATTAAGAAAAACGTTAAAGGCGTGTAACGTTTTTTATGACAGCATATTTTAGAGCTATACGGAGCGCCACCTGTCACAAGGAATCACCCACGAGGGCGGAAGTTCTAAAAAAGGGATTGTAAACGCGCGCCAAGCGAAAGGGTCTGAAAAAGGGCTTGCCACAAAAAAAAATTAAAAAAGGCAAAAACTTTTATGAAAACCTTTAGATTTTTTTCCGGCTGCTACGTATACTAGGCCTATCGCATTTGCAGAGGCTCATGTCCGCTGTGCCTACCTTAAGGCTATGTTTGCCGTGACGTTCCCAGAACATCCGACCAACAATGAAGCCGGTCGACAATATGTCACGTGATCGATGACCAAACAACATACCACCCAGTGTAAACATTACATTCAATGACGTCATATTTTACGTCACGCCGGTGACCGGTGGACAGGTACTTGTCTGGCCTCCTAGCCGGCTATTTGTACGAATTACTGGAGAGGCAAGACGCAGGAGTCTGCACGCCTACTAAAGTGGGGTGCATAATATCGCCGTGCGACTGCAGGTAAACAAGCATCAAAGTAATTTGGTAAAGGGCGAAATCGCTTCTCGGTTCTATTCGCTAGGTAACAGCAGCAATTTGCAATTGGGTGTTTTGGTTGTGCTTTGACTGCGAATCTGACGGTTCTTTGGGTCAGGGACAGCCACCTAATACAATGCGCCATTGGATTTCACACGCGTACATGTCAAATTGGATCTAAATCTGTCGAAGAGTTTGAGCGCTGTGCACGAATGTGACAGACGACAGACAGACAGACCACGCTACGGAGAAATGTGTAGCTATAGGCGGAATCGCTTGCGCTGCAAGAGCCTGGTTGCTAACAGCTTGGTGGTTTCGTTGAATAGGCATTAACTAATTGAACTTTTACAACAAAAAAACTTCTCCGACTTTCGACAGACATAGATTCGCATCTTTAACACGGCGAACAGTGTGCCGTGGAAAGATTTCAGCTCCCACCGATTCCAGAGACTGCAACAGCTTCCTATAGGCCCGTATATGAGATTTTGTTTTCGTAGTTCTGATTGCTAATACCTCGTTTACACGATCAAGCAAACATCGAGCAAACGTCCAGCAAATGCATTCAAAATACACGTGCACGACGTGCGCTCTAATTGCTCGATGTTCGCTTGATGTTTGCTCGACGTTTGCTTGATAATTGCTTGATCGTGTAAGCGGGGTATAATTCATCATTGTTATCATCGTCATCACTGGACGTTCCATAAGTTCACTGAGTACACGAACAAACCAAACTGCAGAAGCCCTCTGAAATCGCCAATAATTTCCGCCGATACTTTTTCATATCATAAATCTGTTTATGTCTTTCAACGATCGTGTGCCAGACGAAGAGGCAAACAAACCGTCGAATATAAAATATCACTGTTTTCTTTTTTTGCCCTGCGGAACAAGCTTTTCTTTCTGCAACCGTCACAATGAGCGGTAGAGTAAAAAAAGGTTCCCTAAAGCTCCGCGAAATTCCGCGTGTGACTCATGGTCACGTGGCAAAGCGGCCTACTCATCGCATATGGATTGCCGATAGCGAGCCCACTGCCCTGCAGTCTGTATGTCTGGTAGGATCATAACAGAGTTCCATAGATCACCGGAGCGTTACATACTCACTGGGCCGGTGCCCGTCCGGCCCGGGCCAGACCACCGTTTTATTGCGCATGTCGCTCTGCCGTTCTGTTGCAGCAGCGATGACGCAGCATTTACGACGCCCCGTGTAGATTTATATAATCAGATATATAGGCTGCAACCGCTGCCGGCGAACAAACGTGGCTTCACGAAATGAAATTTCCCACTTTCCCTTCCCCACCGGTCTGAATCAACCCCCTCTTCCTGCCCGCCACTGCCAACATGTCGTTTATTTGATTTACCGGATGCAGTTATTTGACGTCACGCCGTTCGCCGAATTTTATCCGCTTTATTACAACAGCGCCAGCCGACGTCATAAACGGCGGCGTTAAAATGACGCAACGTCAGGTGCGCGTTTTAGCGACTGCGGGAATTAAAAACAACAACAGCAGCTGCAAGTTACGAAACCGCCGTAAATTATTATGACGTTAGCCAATCGGCAACAGTTAAACAAAAATCCAATAGCGGTTTCTAGGCTGAACTTCACCGAAAGCGATTTTGCCTATTGCGACGGCGTGATCACCATTATTGCCGTCTGTCTGTCTGTCAGTCTGTCTGTGTCACTGAGAAAAAACGATTACACGGAATCGGATGTCATTTACCACAGATACTCGTGTGACCCAAAATTTTAATAATGTGCTGTACTGTAAGGTCTACTTTATTCTATAATCATATAGCTTTTATAAGGAAAGTGTAAAATATCATTACTAGCAATGTAGGCCTACCATCTTCATAGTTTGCGATCAAGTAAGTTAAAATTTACAGGCCTAATACTACGCAAAAAATAAACAGTCGTATTTGCGGTATTTTGTTCCGATATTAGCCTACTAACTATTGAAGTCCTGTTTAAAATCAGATGCGATCATGCTACCAAAACTAAACCAAAAAAGCCTAGCTAACGCAAAGGGAAACGCGCAACAGCGGTGCATGTTTGAAAGTCCAGTAAAATAAAATCAGTCGCCAGAGGGCGCCAGACGACCGGCAGCTAATTATCTATAGTGTTTTACTTGTACTCACCAGAGGGCGTGACCTGTCTCGCTCTGCCAACGCCGTATCGGATGGAAATCGCAAATTTTTCCTACCTCTTCTCATTGAGCGCTCTCGTTTGGGGTGACTCCCTTCGAATTTATGGAAAGGTTTTACGGTTCCTAAAACTAGAGTCTTCCAGGCAGCCGACGGTGAAGATTTCATTATCCTAGCTTGCACGGTTTTTGACTGATCTACCCGTGTGACCGACAGATGGACGGACGGACAGAATTACGATGGCTAATACGCGCTACAGCAGTAGCTGCTGTTGCGCGTAATGACTACGGACTAGGCCAACGGACCCGAAAAGTCACTAGGTACAGGCCGGAGTGGTACACGGCGATCTCTGTACAGCTTCAGTTCGCTGTGACATTGCAGAAAAATGTGATTAGATCAATATAACGTCCAACGAGTGGGGACCGACCGATCTAGAGAAATTTATAGTACGAACGGCATAAAACATCGTTAATGCCGCGATACGGTCAGCGTACATCGGTGCTTGCGTCCGGTCACTCGGTACACTTGAGTCATTTCTGGTCTTTCTCAGTACCGCGGCGACCGTTTTTGCATGGATCGCTCCGATGCGAAGTTGTGTGATAAAATCGACCACGAAGTCTTGCCGCGTGTCGCGCCGCGCGTTTTTGCACCAGGGAAAAGCGCGTTTTAACGTTTAACGTCAAAAAAAGTTTGCTTTTGCGCATAAGATAGGCCCTAAGCCCGTGGCCAGATCTTACCGAAAGCGTGCCGCTCTACCTCTTTGGGTCGCTAACCATTAATTAATTCACCTAGACAATTTGGGAAGAGCTTTAAGCTCCCCCAATTGTGTCCTCCATCGCTATAGCGAAGCCCCGACCACCAGAGTTTCGGTAAAATACGTAATCTTTCTCTAATGCCAAACGAATTACTGTATAATGTACTGGAAAAAGGGGATGAAATGTTTCTTCGCCTACGGTCTTGATGCCTTTTACGATCTGTGGCTAAGCTTTCTGCGGTTATCATCTTAAACCACAATTTTGATTGCACTTGCAGTAATAAATAAAAAAAAAACTTTCAGCAATTTTGGTCACTTGGTGCATCTCTGGCCGATATCAGATTTACATCTGGCCCCGAAGTGTTCTGGGAGACATCAAGTTAGTCAGAGTGTATCATGCAGCCTCTCAAACGACATCTATATATCTCCGCAACGCAGATTACATTAGTCAGATGCAATCATCCTTGCAGCGATCGAACTTTGGGACCACTAACACGCGCAGTAGCTGATATGCACGGCTAGGTGAAAAAATGCGGTCAAATTAAAAAGAAAACAATCTGCAGAGCATTACTGTTCTGTTGCTACACGCCGTGGTCAAATATATCGCCTGTCTCTCTGTAGATGACAACCATTCGCAGCAACGTCGTAAGTTAAAAAGGTTTCTGCAAAAAGCAGCAATTTTCCACCAATAGACAGCTATTAATTCCTGACGGATGAGACGTGGGAGCTTAATATTGTTTTCAATCTTGTTTTTAAATTCCCCAAAATGTGAAACAATTTTCGGCCCAAAATTTTGCATTTCCTGGATAAATTTTCTTACCTTTTTGGAAGGGAGCAGTTGTCCCCCAGGCTTCCTCTGCCCTTTCCAGAACGCCATTTGCCATTCCGCTAGCCGAGTCAGTGTGGCGGCAGTTTGCGAGACAAATTTTGACTAAAATTTTAAATTCCATTCTCATGGAAACGTCGGCCGTTGTCCAACACAGTGAGACGACTCTATGGCACAATGTGTCGTCTGTTTGTCCGTAACGCATGTATTGTGTCTGAACGGTACGTCGTGGGGAATCGGCGATGGTACTAATGGATAGGGCGATGACAAGTTCATATACTGGCTGTCAATAGTAACCACGTCTCTATCTGCAGCGGTTTGGCTGCAATTTTGAATGCAAAGTGTCTGCCTGCAGCCATCACCCACGTACGCCGAATTACCGTATCGTATACTAGCGTTGGTTGTAGGGTTCAATATAGCAGCGTCACAACAGCGTGTATGGGGCTTCAGTAACTCTGGAAAATCGCTTACTTTCCGCGACCGGAAGTCGGACGCTGGCCTGCGAATATGGGCGGTGCGGTAGGCCCACCATAGCAACAGTTGTGTAGACCGTTGAACATTTAACTATTTATCGTGTAGTCTAATGTGTGTATGTTCTGCATTATGATAGTGCTTCAATAAACGTATTGTTTTGTAATACGTTCTTGTGTAGTTTTGGTCTCGGTCAGTCAGTCATAACATTTCTGTCTTGTTTCCATCACTGATGGTGGTGACATGAATGCCGAGAGTAACTTGCTGACCGTTGGTGGCCAGGTAGTCGTCGGTCTTCTCGTTGATGACAAGGTCGACAAAGTCTCGTGGTGAGATGAGGCCTCCGAACGCATCCTGAGTGATCGTTCGAATCACGAACACATTCTATACAGACGAAATACATATACGTCATTATCATCATCAGCATCATCGTCAGCAGCAGAGAATGATGTAAGTAAGAGTGTACTTTAAGACCAAGACCAAAATACTACAACCGCTATTGCTTGCACAGTAACTATAAGTTTTGATGATGATGTCCAGGACTCCGGGTGTGACATTGCAACCGATGCTTCCATGGCGTCGTCGCCATACCGCCCGAACCTTCAGAAATAAGGCCAATATTATAGGCCTAGTATACATCGACAACATGAAATACTCACCGGCTTTCTAATGACTCTGATGCGAGATTTTGAATGACCTTGAGAAGTCAAATGTTAGAAGCGGTTTTCTGCGTCGGTTTGGCTAAACTCTTTTACGTTACTTTTGAAGACTAAAACGACTAAAGATACTCCGATTCTCTCAGCGACAAGATTGTAGTCCAGAGACTTTATAAAAGGGAACACTAGCTATGCTACTTCAAGGTTAAGCTATGATTGGCGTTGGAGCACATGTTGGAAGCAGTGATGTGTTCTCAAGGACTTGTACTCGTCCTCGAGGCACCTCGAGGACAGTCAGCAATGTCTTTGTCTTCGTCTTTTTCCTGGGCTCTCAAGTCCTTGGCCTGTCCTTGGCTTTCAAAGTTTTCGGCGGCCATAATGCCGAGGACTTTGATAAATTCTGTTCATAGTCATTTATTACCCACAATTTGAACCCAAAACTGAAAAGGTGTTGAACATTGACTACTGACATAGCCTACCGAAACCTGCGATGCTAGTAATTGAAGCCCACTCAGTTATGTCACATCGGTCTGATGTTCTTAGTGGCATCTCGCAGGGTTTAATTTTTCGCCTATTTTGCGTGTAATTTAAGGCCACCGTCGTCTTCGACAACTGCCGAAACCAGCACAACGTCGTCGTCAACAATACCAATGTACTAAATGTACAACTTTGAAGTTGTACATAAATACAACATAATGGAAAGTTTGTCACAAAAATTAAAGCTATTCAGTCTGACACTGTAAAAGTCGCAAGATATCAGTTTTTCTGATATTTTTTTTGCATTTTTGGTTTATTACACTAGTACATGACGCTACTAATGACGTTCAAAATGTGCAAAATCTTATTAAAGTCACCCCAGTTCATGGTACTGTGTCGCTGTGGTATAAAGAGACTTTTGGATGTCCTTGGTTTTGGTCTTGAGTTTATTATTGGCTTTGGATTTGGTTCCAAGTCCTTGTCCTTGTCCTCGAACACAAAGTCCTTGATAACATCACTGGTTACAAGCTAAGCTAGGCCCTATACTATGTTCCTTGAACTAGCCAATAGTAGGCCTATAATCCGGTTCAATAAACATGATTGATTGATTGATTGAATAGTAGCTGACGAAAATGCGCGGAATAATTTTGTGAAATACGGATCGGAGTAGTCGGCAACCTACAAGCGGATTTCCGTCCACTCACGCACACCTCTCATAAACAGAGAGCTACGTTTTCATTTAGCTGAAACGTCGCCGCCGACGCCGCCGCCGCCACAAGGCTTTTACAACCGGCGGCGCGACAATGACGGCGTCACAGCAATAAATGTGTCGCCAAGATAGATTTATACTGCTAGGCCTCCTATAGGCCTCGCTCGACGTATTGGTATTGGCGCGGCCGATCACACAAACAGGCCGCGGGGTAATGCCGATAATTTATGCGGCACGTGGCCGAGACAAATTGTTTACATTTCCCGGGCACCTTGCGTCACGTGACGGCGGCGGCGAGCATTAAATTTTCACGGCGTTTGGTCTGCAGCACGGGGCCTGATTAATTCGCTAAACGCGCCGGCCCGACGACAAAATGTGCCCATGGCTGTATCGTGTAACTGTAAGGCCCACACCCCACTAGTTCGACTTATTGTGGTCTGACTAGTTGTACACGGTTGCTTATACCCGGTAAGCTACAGCATGCTGTACAACAAATTCCCCCAACAAATCGTAGGCTACTAAGTGGAGTATGGGTCTAAGCTTTGGACAAGGAATGACGCGAGATTGTTACCACTGCCGCCATCGCCGCAGGTGTGCCACTAAAACTTCATAAAGCCAACAGACTCGATCGTCACTGTATTCCAGAGTGTATTCGCGGGTTATGTTTATGGAAGTAGTTATCGTAATCTGGTGCTTACACGGCCGGAGAAAATAAAAGAAAGACGCACATCAAAAATGCGGTCTATTTAACTGTCGCAGACATAAATGCGATTGATTGCAATTTTTGCAAAAAAGCACAACATATTGCAACGACAATAGGGCCTATTGCTTGAAGTCATAGGTACAGTAACTTTTATTAAACTGTTGTTTATTAAACCTGCTCAAAATGCACTAAGCGACAGGCAACAGCGTACTTCGGAGACGGTGGCGACCGTTTGTAGTTCTTTGATCGCTTGGTCCCAAGTAGATCTCGGACTTTGTGGAGTCGGGTCGACAAAGTAGAATACGGTTTCCGGGTCTGCGTTCATCTCGCCCTCCACTCTGTAACTGTACGCACAAACACAGTTTCGCATTGAAATACAGGTAAAATACAGGTAAAAGAAAGGTAAAAGAAGTTTCTGTAAGTTTAAGCTGAATATAGTCCGCGCGTTTCCATGATTTAGACAAATTACATCCAAGTTGCAACTGTTACAGGTTTGGAGCTTATAGTTGAGGCCCATCTTCGCTGGTTCATAGTGTGACTACATCAGATAAACATTATACAATATAGCCACAGCGTTCGCTGAGCAGCAGAAGTTGTCACACACTTTCTGCCGTTGACGCTAAACTGCGCTATGTTAAATAACCTGTTGCGAACATGTTTACTGACTTAGTTGGCAAAAGCTTTTACTGCAAAACTTCTTTCACGTGGTTTATGCGCAGTTTAACTTAAGAATAATTCTAATGATAAAATACTATCCTACGGTAAATACAGCAGAGTCTAACTTACAGCATGCCATTCCAGTCTGGTGAGGACTTTTCCCACACAGTTACTTCAGGCTGAAAAAAATAACAAGTATACAATGTTATCGTTACTGGCATACACTTGACAACAATTTGTAACTTTTTCTTTTTTTCGTCCCGGTTTGTTATACTGGCCATTTCACGTACTGTATTATTTCTTTTTACTTCTAAAATATTATACGTTTTTTTTAAATTCAAAATCTGTAAACCCATTTTATGTCACAATTTATTTTTCTTTATCGCTGTTTTCTTTTTATTATCCCTAGCCCAGTATTTCGCTGCGGATGGTACATCTGGCATTCTGGTGCAAAACTGTTTTAACCGGGTGCGAACAATTTATTCGCCGGTTCAGTTAAAACGAGCGAACTAGAGTAACCCCTGAAATCATTGAGTGTAGTCTTAATTGGCTCAATATGGTCCTATACCATCTTGCTTCGTCTTAACCCAATTGACCGAGACGACTTCTAGGCTTGGTCCTCGAAACGCCCATTCTGGTCGTTACAGACATCTGGTGTTCACAGCCATAAAAACAATGAACCATGTTTCAGATGAAACTGGTTAGCGGTACACGCGTCTGTAACTGAATAAGCAGCAATTATATACTCGCTGCCAAGATTCGTCCTGCGTTTTCCCGGCAATATTCGCAGTGAAGGACTATACTGAGCACTGTGTGCACTCAACTCAGACTGAGTGTTTCGCTATTCGCGGCGGCAAATCTAAAGCGTTTCGCGTGTTAATGTGAACCAAATGGTAGACTACATAATGAATCGAATAAACCGTCCGCTTGGAGAAAAGCAGGGGCAGAATCCCGCAGAAAAGGTATAAAAGGTATAAACTCCAATTTCTGGCTGTACCTATAGGCGTATGCACTTATTTCATGGTCGCCGACTGTCGGTCCTGGGACTGTCGTTCGTTAGTGCACCCGCGTAGTTATCGACGCGTTACATCGCTCCAGACATAGTGGTATAGTACATATTAAACACGTTTATTTGCAACAAAAAGACAAATGATAACAACAAACAAAGAAATGTGTTAAAAACTAAACTATTGTTAGTTTTGAAAAATGACTAACTGCAACTAATGGCTGTGGCAGACTTGACGTGAAACGTTTAATTTTACTACGGTACGTAAAGTTAAGTTTTATAGGCGTATATTTCTTGATAACAGTTATGTGCTGCATATTGTTGTTTTGTGCCTTGTTGTCGACTGGCTGCCTACATGACAGTTGCATGATGTCAGTTTTTACAGTTAATGCAGTTGAAAAAAAATTATGTCGATTTTAGATCAAGAATGAACTGACTGCTGTTTTTATTTGTACATTTTCTGTTTGTCTGTCTGTCGGTTTTTGGTGTTTTTACTGTAATCTATCTCTCCGATATATGTACTGCATTGTATCTGCATTGTATCTGCTATTTGCAAATAAAGGTGCTCATTAAAAACACACAGAAACAAAAAAACACGACAGATATTAAAAACATTTAACCGATATTTACAGTCATCTAACTGTAAAATATGCTAGACTGTTGATAGCAGTGGAGTTTGGGATAAAAACGCCGTAACGGTGCTGCGTTGCAACTGTCATCCACATTGCTGATTGAATAAACCCAGAAAAGTGAAAAAATAAAACAGCAAAAACATTTGTGAGAGATCGAACTTGAAGCAGCCCACATTTCTATGACGTAAATTCATCTTTAGGCAACAGGAGTTAAAATTTGTCAATAATGGTCAGAGTGGAATAAGCTGCAGTCACGCGTTATGCCGTGGCTACACGCGTTGATTTCTTCGTCCGAGGTGTTGTCCGTCCGACGTCGCCGAGCTTTTCGAGGTCGTCCGAGAAAATCGGACGGAATGTGCATGCTCATTCTTTTTGACCTCCTTGTACGAGGTTCTTTGCCTGCCAGCCAAAAGACGCCAATCAGAATTTAAGACGAGGAAATCGGTGCGTGTAGCCACGGCATTATACGCGCTGTCGATTGAATGGTATTCCAGTATTATGCACGCAGTGAACTTGCTGCGCATTTTCCGCGTCGGTTTTCCAGGTGTGTTGCGGATGCGTGCATGTTCACAGGACGTTGCATGGACCGGTGGACAAACACTCTTGCTGATAGGACAAATGAGGCGGCGATACAAGCCTACAGCGAGTGCACTTGGTGAATCTTTCGCCAATACACCTGTACGGTGTTTGGGGTGTAGAACATCTCACCCTGGTCAGTGGCACCCCAGACGTTTTCTCCTTCCTATACTGTTATGTGAGGATCGAGCGCTGTCAGCATGGTGAAAAAATGCAGCAAACATCATATAGTCTTGTGTTATTAGTAATAGATTGTAAATATTAATAGGTCTAAATAATGCGTCAAACAATGCGCAAGTCAAAAAAGTGTCAAGTCTCAACTTCTCAAGAAACAGCTGCGGACGGCGACGTTAAAATGCCACTCAAAGCGCAATGTGTTTGCCACAGCAAGGAGAGTGTCTGTAATCTATCGAATTTTGCTTTCTTCATGTACGTAAAAAATATGTGCGTTAACTACTTTTACTCTCCTGGTTCAGTCTGTATCGAGTCGAGTTTAATCGTCTCGTGGGCGTGTAAGCTTACATCCCTAATTGTTGTTAATTGTCGCGCCTAATAAGACTCATTGTGTTTGAAAAATACTCCACGGCGACGAAACTTCAAAGGCAGAGTAACTTTAGGAGTTGCAAGGAATTTTTGCTCAGGCTTGGCGCTGACTCTGATAATATGTTGTTACTGGCCTAGGGGGAAAACGTCCTAGGCACTCGAAAAGCAGGAAGAAACGTCCGCGCGGGGGAAATGTCCGAGGGGGAAACGTCCGCGGTTGACAGGCTCAGAGGGAAAACGTCCGTCTCCTGGTGTTTATACCAGCATCAGCAGCAGTCCGAAATCCCATCACAGGTGCATCGAATTAAACCTACATAAGTGCTGTACACGCGCGTAGCCTTATCGTACCTGCGGTCTATTCATCTTCCGTGTTCCAGTACAGTTACTTTTGCACTGTAGCG